>Ga0209023_10000115_pt1 | contig 139384 bp, 116 predicted proteins | sample LakOneMetagenome_FD_187468 | JGI IMG/M metagenome (GOLD analysis project Ga0209023, IMG submission 187468) | Freshwater and sediment microbial communities from Lake Erie, Canada (SPAdes) (version 2) | ecosystem: Environmental > Aquatic > Freshwater > Lentic | place: Lake Erie, Canada...
CGTGCAGCAGTTCCTCGAACCGCAGCGTCGCGGCGGGATCGAGCGCGGACGCGGGTTCGTCGAGCAGCAGCACCTCGGGCTCGACCGCGACCGCGCGTGCGATCACCAGACGCTGCTGCTGGCCGAGCGAAAGCCCGAGCGCGCTGTCGTCGAGGCGATTGGCCACCTCGTCCCACAGCGCGACCGCCTTGAGTGCAACCTCGATGCGCTCGTCGAGTTCGCGCCGGCGACGCACGCCGAGCAGGCGCAGGCCGTAGGCGACATTGTCATGCACCGACATCGGAAACGGATTGGGTCGCTGGAACACGATGCCGACGCGGCGGCGCACCTCGTGCACCACCACGTCCCTGGCATAGACGTCGGCGCCGCCGAGCAGCACCGTGCCGGCGACGCGACTTCCCTCGATCTCGTCATTGAGGCGGTTCAAGCATCGCAGCAGGCTCGACTTGCCGCAGCCGCTCGGGCCGATCAACGCGGTGATGCGGCGCGTCGGCACGTCGAGATCGACCTCGTTGAGCACCTGGCGGGAACCGTACCAGAGGCACAGTCCGCGCGTGCTCAATGTCGCGACATCGCCGATTCCGGTCGGGTCCGTGCCAGCAAAGGGAGACACGCTGTTCAACATGCGCCTCATGATTCCAGTGCGCGGTAGCGGTCGCGCAGGCGGTTGCGCAACACGATCGCCGACAGGTTCAGCACGATCACCACGCCGACCAGCAGCATCGCACAGGCGTACGCGCGCGGCACGCCGCGAATCGCGTCCGGACTCGCCAGCGCGGCATCGTAGACCGCGAAGCCCAGATGCATGAACTGGCGCGACGGATGCAGGTAGGGGAACGCGCCATCGAGCGGACTCGCGGGCGCGAGCTTGACCATGCCGACCAGCATCAGCGGCGCCACCGAGCCGGCGGCGCGAGAAATTGCCAGGATCAAGCCGGTCAGCACCGCCGGGCGCGCAGCCGGCAGCAGCAGGCGCCACATCGTCTCCTCACGCGTCGCGCCGAGGGCGAGCGACCCCGCACGCAGGCTCGCGGGGATCCGCGCAAGGCCCTGCTCCACGCTGACCACGACGACCGGCAAGGTCAGCAGCGCCAGCGTCAACGCCGCCCACAGCAATCCACCGCTGCCGAAGGTCGGAACCGGCAAGCGCTCCGCATGGAACCAGCGATCGACGCTGCCGCCGATCCCGTGCACGAACAGGCCCAGGCCAAGCACGCCGTATACGATCGCAGGCACACCTGCAAGCGTATCGATCGCCACGCGCACAACGCGCATGCCGGGACCGCGCCGCTGGTGCAGGTAGACCGCGGTCGCGATGCCGAACGGCATCACCAGCACGCTCATCAACAGGACCAGGGTCACGGTGCCGACCAGCGCCGGCAGCACGCCGCCGGAAAGATTCGACGCGTCCGGCGATGTCGTCACGAACGCGAACAGATCACGCAGGAACACGCCCGTGCGATCGAGCGGGCCCATCGCGTTCGGCCGCACCACGTCGACCGCGGCCGAGGCAGGATCCGGCGCCGCATCGCCGCGCGCGAAGCGTCGTCGACCATCGTCGAAGCGGAGCACAACCGCATCCCTCGGCACGTCACGCGTGCCGATGTCGGCGCGCTGCACGCGCCGGTAGCCCTCGCCGACACGCTCGACCTCGCTGCCGCGCACCACCAGCGAGCTTGCATCCGAGGCCACGACCTCACCGAGCAGGACGGTTCCATCGCGCAGTTCGATGCGCTCCACCTGCGCCGGCCACAACGACGCCAGCCCCGAGCCCAGCGTGAAGGCGAGCAAGCCGAGCATGATCGCGATGCACGCCGCGGTGATCCCGGCAAGCAGCCAGATCCCGGCACCCGCGCTGCGCGTGACGCTCATGTCGCCCGCTCCGCCGGCAGGCGCCGGCGCAGGCGCTCGCGCGCGAGCTGTGCGGTGACGCCGAACAGCACGTTCATGGCCAGCAACAGCAGCGCGGCAATCAGCAGGTCGCGCCACGCCGCGCTGGCCGGCGCTGCATCCGGCATGCCGAGCGCGATGTCGGCGCCGAGCGAACGCAATCCGCCGAGCGGATCGAAGCCGGCGATCGCGGTGTTGCCGCTCGCCATGAGCACGATCATCGTCTCGCCGAAGCAACGCATGAAACCGAGCAAGGCGGCTGCAAACAGACCCGATCCCGTGGCCGGCAACACAATGGTTGTCAGCGCCTGCCAACGTGTCGCGCCAAGCGCGAACGCTGCCTGCGCATGCGCGCGCGGCACCAGGAACAAGGCGTCCTCCGCCACCGAGAACACCAGCGGCAACGCCGCGACACCGAGCGCGAGGCCGACCAGCAACGCATTCCACGGGCTGTAGGGTGGCAGCATCGGGGCCGCGTGCCGCGATGCGAGTGCGAACACCAGGGCAGCCGTCGCGACCAGCAGCGGCAGCAACCACAGCGGCAACCAGCCCTCACGGCGCGATGAAGCCCCGAACGCGAAGCCACCGGCCAGCAGCACGCAGGGAATGATTACGACCAGCGCGAGCACCGATGCGACGTGCCCCTTCAGCCACGGCGCGAACGACACCGCAGCGATCAGACCGAGCACGACCGTCGGAATCGCATCGAGGACTTCCAGCGCCGGCTTGAGCCACGCACGCAGGCGCGGCGCACAAAAGTGCGCGCTGAACATCGCGGTCGCGATCCCGAGCGGCACGGCCACGGCCACCGCACAGATCGTCGCGCGCAGGCTGCCCGCGAACAATACTCCGAGCCGTTCCCATTCGATCGGCGCCGCCGCTTGCGAGGACGCCAGCGCGACCAGCAGGTAGGACGGGATCGCAAGCAGGCCGAGCAGGACGAGCGCCGTGCCGGCACCGACGAACAGGTTCGCCGCGCGCGCATGACGACGCCGGCGACGCATGAGGTCGAAACTCGGGATCGAGTCGCAAGTCACTGGATTAACGGGCATTCGTGCACGCTAGGCGCTCGATGTGACAGGGTTGTTACAGACATCGGGCACTGTCATGGATCTGCCACCGCGATGCAATACGCGGGTCAAGCCTGCGCGCAAGTCTTGGTCATACCCGAGACGGACCTGCGCATGCGCGTTGCGATCATCACCGAGACCTGGCCACCGGAGATCAACGGGGTCGCGCTGACCGTGCAATCGCTGGCGCGCGGCCTCACCACGCTCGGCCATGCAGTCGAGCTGGTGCGCCCGCGCCAGGAATCGGAGCCGCATGCTCCAGCAGACGAGTTCGAGCAGGTGCTGCTGCCGGGTGCCGCGTTGCCACACTATCCGGGCCTGCGCTTCGGCCTGCCGGCGCAGCGTCACCTGCACCGGCACTGGTCGGAGCGTCGACCAGACGCGCTGTACATCGCGACCGAGGGACCGCTCGGATTCTCCGCGCTCGGCGCCGCACGTCGGCTCGGCATCCCCGCCTGCACCGGCTTCCACACGCGCTTCGACGATTTCGCCAACCACTACGGACTCGGCCTGTTGACGCCGCTCGTGTTCGCCTACCTGCGCCGCTTCCACAACCGCGCGGCGGCGACCCTCGTGCCGACCGCGGAACTGGTCGAGTTCCTCGGTTCGAACGGATTCCGCAACGTGCGCCTGCTCAGTCGCGCGGTCGACACGACGCTGTTCCATCCGCGCCATCGCGATGCGCAGTTGCGCGCGCGCTGGGGACTCGACGCGAACGACCTCGCGATCGTCCACGTCGGTCGCCTCGCCGCCGAGAAGAACCTCGGTCTCGCGGTGCGCGCGTTCGAGGCAATCCAGGCGCGCCATCCGCGTGCGCGCTTCGTGATCGTCGGCGATGGCCCGGCACGCGCGACGCTCGCGGCGCAGCACCCGCAGATCCTGTTCGCCGGCATGCTGCGAGGCGAGGATCTCGCGCGCCACTACGCCAGCGGCGACCTGTTCCTGTTCCCGAGTCGCAGCGAGACGTTCGGCAACGTCACCCTCGAAGCACTCGCCAGCGGCGTGCCGGTGGTCGCGTTCGACTACGGTGCCGCGCGCGAACACATCCGCAGCGAACGCGCCGGTGCACGCATCGAGCTCGGCAACGACGACCGGTTCGTCGAAGCCGCGCTTGGCATGGCCGACCGCATCGCAAATCCCCGCCCCGCACACGTGTCCGATGCCGCGCGCGCCAGCGTGTCCGCGCTGAGTCCGGCCAGCGTCGCCGAACATTTCGCCGACCTGCTCGGCTCCCTCGGCAGGAGGACGGCGGCATGACCACCTGGCAACGACTGGAGATCGGCAGCGGCGAACGCCGCCTGTGCCTGGCGATGAACCGCTGGGGCGCGCGGCGCGCATGGATGCGACTGTTCCGCCTGGTCAGCCGCCTCGGCGACGGGGTTTTCTGGTACGCGCTGATACTGATGCTGGCCGTGTTCGGCGGCTACCGCGGCCTGCAGGCGGCCCTGCAAATGTCCGTCGTCGGCCTCGTCGCGTCCGTGCTCTACCGCTCGCTCAAGCACTGGACCAAGCGACCACGACCGTTTCGCGCGCACGCCGAAATCACTCCCTACATCGCCCCGCTCGACGAATTCAGCTTTCCGTCGGGACACACGCTGCACGCCGTCAGTTTCAGCCTGATCGCGCTCGCCTGGTTCCCGTGGCTCGCGCCCTTGCTGGTCCCGTTCACCCTGCTCGTCGCGATGTCGCGCGTCGTGCTCGGCATGCACTACCCGAGCGACGTGCTTGCCGCAACGCTGATCGGCGGCGTACTCGCGGGCGGTTCGTTCCTGTTGCTGCCGAACGGCGGATACTGAAGCTCAGAGCCGTTCGACGCGGGCGTGCGCGAGCGCACTGCGCCGCTGTCGTGGCCAATCGGCGAGATTCGCGACCTGGCCGTCGCGACGTCCGTGTTCGAGCGCATCGAGATCGACATCGGCGATCGCCCAGTCTGCGTCGGGCGACGCTTGCGCGGCAATGCCGTCGGATGGAAAGCCGCGATCAACCGGGGTGAAGATCGCCGCACTGCCGGTATTGGTGTCGAGCGCAGGGCTCCATGCCGCGTCGCCGGCGGTTACCGCGCAGGCGACGTAGAGCTGGTTTTCGAGTGCGCGCGCCTGACAGCCGATGCGCACGCGGTTCGCGCCGGCGATCGTGTCGGTGCAGCTCGGCACAAGCAGCAGGCGCGCGCCCGCTTCGGCCTGCGCGCGTGCGTGGAGCGGAAACTCGATGTCGTAGCAGATGTCGATCGCGATGCGCCCGAAATCGGTCTCGAACACCTTGAGTGCATCGCCCGGCTCGATCACGCCGCTCGCGCGCTCGAAGCCGGTCAGCGTGAGCTTGTCCTGGAACGCAAGTGCCCCGCCCGGCGTCGCGAGCCACGCGCGATTGCGGAAGCGCCCCGAGCCGACTTCGGCGAGGAACGTGCCCGCAACGAGATGGATGGAATGGCGCATCGCCAGCTCGCGCGCGAGCGCGAGGAAGTCGTCGCGAATCGCCTGCAACGCGTGCAGCGAGCGCACGAAGTCCGCGCGGATCGGCGCCGCCTGGATCGCAGCGGCCTCCAGCGCGAGGTATTCCGGCAGCACCACGCAGCGGGCACCGACTTGCACCGCCGCAGCGACGCGTTCGCCGACGCGATCGGCGAACGCGGCGAAATCCACCGGTGCGCCGATCGCATACTGCGCCACGGCGACGCGCAGCATCATGCGCGCTCCAGCGGCCGCAGCCAGTAGCGCAAACGGTGAGACGTCGCTTCCGTCGCACCCGTCTCGCGCCAGTCGATGCGGCAGAACATGTCAGGCTGGCGCTGGTAGCCGCGCTTGGTCCAGAACAACTCGTTGCCGCGATAGTCGGGCGGGCGCCGCGGGTCATCCTCGTCGCGCTCGACCGTGCAGAACGCGGTCATCGCAAAGCTGCCGTTGCGCCGTGCATGCTGCTCGCGCTCGTCGAAGAACCGGTGGCCGATGCCGCGGTTGCGGTACGCGGCCAGCAGCACCGACTCGCCGAAATAGAACACCTCCGCATACGGGATCGAACGGGCGAAGAACGCCTGCTTGAACGCCGACGTCTCGTGCTCCAGCGGAATGCCGGTCGAAGCGCCCACCACCTTGTCGCCATCGAGCGCGAGCACGAACAGGCTTGCGTCGGATGCCGCATAGGTCGCGAGATACTTGGTCTCGTAGTCGACGTCGCCGTCGTACAGGTACGGCCACTCACGGAACACCGCGATGCGCAAGGCCGCGAGCGCTGGCAGCCACGGCTCCACTTCCGCACCGATGAAGGTCTCGATGGCCGTCATGCGCCCACGGTAGCGGCAAGCGCGTGGCCTCGCCAGTCGGCGGCGGCACTGCCGGCGAGGCGTCCGCTGGCGAAGCAGGCGGTCAAGAGATAACCGCCGGTCGGCGCTTCCCAGTCGATCATTTCGCCGGCACAGAACACGCCGGGCACGGCGCGCAACATGAGCTGGTCGTCGAGCGCGTCGAAGCGCACGCCGCCCGCCGAGCTGATCGCTTCCTCGATCGGCCGTGCGCGCAGCAAGGTCAGCGGCAAGGCCTTCAGCGTCGCCGCGACCCGCCCCGGGTCGGACAACGCCTCTTTCGGCAGGACCTCGTACAACAGGCCCGCCTTGACGCCGTCGATGCCCGCGACGCGCCGCAGGTGCTCGCTGACCGAGCGCGTTCCGCGCGGTCGTGCAAGCTCGCTTGCGAGACGCGCCTGATCGCGCCCAGGAACGAGGTCGAGGCGGATCACGGCGCGGCCGGAGCGGGCGATCTCGTCGCGCAATGCAGCGCTGCACGCGTACACGAGGCTGCCTTCGATGCCGTAGGCGCTGGCGATGAATTCACCTTGGCGACGCTGCGTTCCTCCGCGGCCATCGCCGCACTCGATCACGACCGGCTTCAGCGCATGACCTGCGTGTTTCGCCGCGAAATGTGCACTCCATTCAACCTCGAAGCCGCAGTTCGACGGTTGCAGGGGTGCGACGCCCACCCCGCGCTGCGCGAGCGCTTCGATCCAGGCGCCGTTGGAGCCGAGCACCGGCCAGCTGGCGCCACCGAGCGCAAGGACGGTCGCATCGGCTTCGACGCGCACGCTGCCGCCGTCGGTGTCGAACCGCAGCGCCTGCGCGCCGTCCCAGCCTTGCCAGTTGTGGTTCATGTGGAAGCGCACGCCACTCGCACGCAGGCGACGCACCCATGCGCGCAACAGCGGCGCTGCCTTCAGGTCCAGCGGAAAGACCCGGCCGGAACTGCCGACGAACGTCTGGACACCGAGGCCGCGCGCCCATTCGCGCAACGCATCCGCGTCGAAACCGCTTAACCACGCAGTGATTTTGTCGCGCCGATCGCCGTAGCGCGCGACGAAGGTTTCGAAAGGATCGGAATGGGTCAGGTTGAGGCCGCCCTTGCCTGCGACGAGGAACTTGCGACCGACCGAGCCCATGCGATCGTGGACATCCACCTGCGCGCCGTTCGCACGCGCTGTCTCGGCTGCCATCAATCCGGCCGGGCCACCGCCAATCACCGCGACCCGTGTCGCCGTGCCAGTCGCCATATCAGACCGCCACGCCAACCTGACGCAGCCAGTCCTGCAGGTTGTAGTAGTTCGTCACGCGCGCGATGCGCCCGTCGCGGATATCGAAGAATGCCCCGCCGGGCAGTACATAGACCTGTCCGGACGCCGCCGGCAAGCCTTCGTCCGTCGCCTTGTAGCGACCGTGCACGACGTACTCCGCCCCTGCGCGCGCGCCTTCCGCACTGGAGAGCACCACGATGTCACGCAACTGCTCGGCATAGCAGCGATCCATCCGCGCGAGGAACGCGCGGAATGTCTCGCGTCCATGTTCGCGCGCGCCCTGGTTGAGATCGTGCACGACATCGTCGCTAAGGCAGTCGAGCATCGCGCTCCAGTCGCCGCGGTTGAAGGCGGCGTAATAGCGTTCGATCAGCGCATGGGTGTCGCGGTCGGTCATGGTGGGCTTCCGAGGTCCGGAGCGTCATCCTAACCGCCGCACGCGCAAACGAGAACGATGTCGAATGCCGCGTCACAGCCAGTGCAGCAGGCCGCTCGCACGCAGCGCCCAGAACATCCCGAACAGGCTCCAGAACGACTTGCGCAAGCCGCGTGCGGCGAGCCAGCCGACCGCGACGATCAGCAGCAGCGGCAGGTACTTCTCCAGCGTTTCGCGCTGGCCGGCGGAAAGATTCGGAAGCGGGACGTTCATCGCGATCTCCTTGGCACCTTCGGCGGTGCGGAGCATCATCGCGGCCCGTCGACCTCGATGGCAGCCGCAGGCGTCAGCGATCGCGGGTGACGGCTGTCACCTCGGTCATTCCTTGACCGGAAACACTTCGGCGTCCGGCATGACATCACCGACGACATCGACGCCCTTTGGCGGGGTGAACGTGAACGTGCCGGTCGGAATCGGCGGATTGCGCTTCCAGTCGGCGAAGCGGATCTCGGTCGTGTTGCCAAGCTGGTCCTTGAACACCATGCGCTGCAACGACGCATTGTCGAGCCCCAGTTCGGCGTACTCGAACTCCGGTTCCTTCGCCTTCGAGACGAGGCGCAGCCAGGAGAGGCCGTCATGTTCGCCTGCCTCGCTCGTGCCGAACTGGTGGTCGAGCTGCGACAGATCGGTCAGTACGGTCAGCGGACTATGCGCCTCCGCAGCGCTCTGGCTGCGCACCGAAACCTGTTCCAGATCCGGTTCGTAGACCCACACGCGCGCACCGTCGGCGACGATCGTCTGCTGGTAGGGCGCGGTCGTCTCCCAGCGGAACTGGCGTGGCGCCTCAAGCGCGAGCGTGCCGCGCGATTCGTCACCGCGATGGCCATTCGCGTCGGTGACGGACTGGCTGAAATTCGCGCTAACGGATTTCAATGAATTGGAGAACGCCTCCATGCGCCCGCGTGCGGTGCCGTTCCCGAATGCCGGCTGGCTTAGAAGCAGGAGGATCACGATTGACGCGGCGGTCGGGCGCATGGGGTCGAAGGTGGCGTTGGCGGACGTGCATTGTCCATGTTCGGCGAGCAATCGCCAGTGGGTCGGCGAGCCGGGAGCGGCACGGCGCCGGGATTTGCACGGCGCCGCAGTCCGGGTGCGTCAGTGAGGCTGCGCAACGCCGTCGAGCAGGGAATTTGCCGCCTTGCTGTCGCCCGATTGCGCGATGTTGCTCAGCGCGACAATGCCGACCAGGCGTTTGTCGCGGTCCACGACCGGCAGGCGCCGCACGCCAAGCTCGGCCATGTTCTGCGCGACCTTCTCGACATCCTCGTGGTCATGGCAATACTTGATCGCCGTGGTCATCACGTCGCGCACGGGCGTGTCATGGTCGAGGCCGTGCGCAAGCGCGCGCAGAGCGAGGTCGCGGTCGGTCACCATGCCGACAAGGCGGTCGTTCTCGCGGACCGGCAGGCTGCCGATGTCGGCGCTCGCCATCAACTGGGCTGCTTCACGGATGGTCTGGCCGGGTTCGACGAGCTTCACATCGCCGGTCATCACGTCGCGGATCGTCTTCATGGCCACTCCTTTGCTTGCGGAAGACGCACCATGCCTGCATCAAGCTGAACGCTCGGCGACGCCGGACCCGACGGGCTGCGAACGCTTGAGCCCGGCGATCAATCGCGCCGGCTCGTCGACGCCGAGGTAGAGCGTGCCGATCCGGCGCGAGCCGCCGAGCCATCCCGGCACTTCGATCGCGGGCGCGAGCTCGATGCGCACGTTCGGCGCACCGGCGTCGCAGTACCGCACCACGCCCGGCGCACGGCGACGCACTGGCCGATCGTGCGCGCATGCCACGGCGATGCGTTCGCGCGGGACACGCAGTCCCGCCGACAGACCGAAGCGCACGTAGAGGACATCCGCATCGAGGGAAATCGGGCGGCGCAACGTCGCGCGGTATTCGGCCAGCAGGAAGCACAGTCCCCACGCCGACAACAGGCTGACGATCCAGGCCACGCGCGCGCTGCCGAACAGCGTCAGCAAGACGTGCAGCAACGGCAACTCGATCGCGACCAGCAGCATGAAGCCCTGCAGGTTGGACGCATGCCCGTCCTTGCGCGCATAGCCGAAATGCTCGTCGCCGGCGAAACACAACGGACGCCGTCCAGCGAACAGCGCGTAGAACCACAGGCGCACCTCGAACGCGAGCAGCGGTACCACCGGCGAGTCGCCGAGGCGCGCACGCAGGCTGGCGGCGATCGCCTGTTCGGGGTCTCTTTCGGTGCGCAGGCCGTGCAGGACCAGGCGAACCAGTCCGACCGCCAGCGCGATCTCGCCGAGCACGAGGAACGCCGCGAGGAAATTGCGCAGCAGTCGCAGCGATCCGAGCCATTGCTGGCTGCCTGCCGGCACGATCCAGCCGGCCAGCGTGATGCCACTCACCGTAAGCACGGCCGCACCGATCCACGCACGCCGTCCGTCGCGGCGAAACACGACGAGGTACGCCAGCGGCAAGGCCAGCAGCAGGTCGACCAGCACCGGCCATTCGGGTGGCGTGGTCGCCGGCGCGATCAGCCAGCCCGGCGCATGTCGCGCGAGCCAGGCGTTGGCGACGCAGACGGCGCCCGCGAAAAGCAGGAACACTGCTTTTCGGTTGGCCTTCGAGGTCTGCGTCGACATGCGCGCGTCGTTCTTCAATCTTCCGGCGGCGGCGGCGCCAGCACGGTGCGGTTGCCGTTGTGCTCCGGCGAACTGACGACGCCGTCGCGCTCCATCTGCTCGATCAGGCGCGCGGCGCGGTTGTAGCCGATGCGCAGGTGGCGCTGCACGCCGGAGATCGATGCGCGGCGTGACTTGGTCACGATCGCCACGGCCTTGTCGTAGAGCTGGGCGTCCTCGCCGCCTTCGCCGTCGCCGGCGTCCTGCGGCAAGCCGGTTTCGCTGATGACCTGGCCGTTGCCGAGCGACTGCACTTCCTCGAGCACGCCTTCGATGTAGTCCGGCGCGCCCTGCTCGCGCAACCAGTGCACGACCTTGTGCACCTCGTGGTCGTCGACGAACGCGCCGTGCACCCGCTCGGGCATCGCGGTACCCGGCGGCAGATACAGCATGTCGCCATGGCCGAGCAGCGTCTCAGCGCCGGATTGGTCGAGGATCGTGCGCGAGTCGATCTTGGACGACACCTGGAACGCGATGCGCGTCGGGATGTTCGCCTTGATCAGGCCGGTGATGACATCGACCGACGGGCGCTGCGTCGCGAGGATCAGGTGCACGCCCGCGGCGCGCGCCTTCTGCGCTAGGCGCGCGATGAGTTCTTCGACCTTCTTGCCGACGATCATCATCATGTCGGCGAACTCGTCGATGATGACGACGATGTACGGCAGCGGCTGCAGCGGTTCGGCCACGCGCGAAGGCTGTGAAGCATCCGGGCGGAACAGCGGATCGAGCAGCGGATGGCCCGCGTCTTCGGCGTCCTTGACCTTCTTGTTGAAGCCGGCAAGGTTGCGCACGCCGACCGCGGACATCACCTTGTAGCGACGTTCCATCTCGGCCACGCACCACCGCAGTGCATTCGCCGCTTCCTTCATGTCGGTGACCACCGGCGCGAGCAGGTGCGGAATGCCCTGATAGACCGAGAGCTCGAGCATCTTCGGGTCGATCATGATCATGCGCACGTCTTTCGCGCTCGACTTGTACAGCAGGCTCAGCACCATCGCGTTGACCGCGACCGACTTGCCCGAACCGGTGGTTCCGGCGACCAGCAGGTGCGGCATCTTGGCGAGGTCGACCACCACGGGTTTTCCGCCGATGTCCTTGCCGAGCGCGAGCGCGAGCGGCGACTTCAGCGTGTCGTACTTGTCCGAGCGCAGGATCTCGGAAAGGTAGACGATCTCGCGGTTCGAATTCGGGATCTCGAGGCCGATCACCGACTTGCCCGGGATAACGTCGACCACGCGCACGCTCGTCACCGACAGGCCGCGCGCGATGTCCTTGTCGAGCGTCGAGATCTGGCTGCCCTTGATGCCGGGCGCCGGCTGCATCTCGAAGCGCGTGATCACCGGCCCCGGGAACACGCCGACGACCTGCGCCTCGATGCGGAAATCCTTGAGCTTGAGTTCGACCTGGCGTGACAGCGCCTCCAGCGTTTCTTCCGAATAGCCCTTGACCTGCTGCCTCGGCTCGTCGAGCAGCGACAACGGCGGCAATTCGCCCTCGCCCGACGCGCCGGAAAACAGCGGAATCTGCGTCTCGCGCCGCGCGCGGTCGCTCTTCTCGATCGGCGCGACGACCGGCTCGATCCTGATCGGCTCGCGCTTGGACTGCTTGACGGTGTCGATCTTGCGCACGACCTCGCGCTCGGCGCGCGCCTCGCGCGCGGCGTTCCAGTCCTCGGCACGCTTCATGCGGTCGGCGACGCCGGCGCCTGCGCCCAGCAGGAAGCGACCGATACCGTCCATGAGCTTGAACCACGACAAGCTCGTCGCGAGCGTGATCGCCACCAGCAGCAACGCGAGCAGGAACAGGCCGGCACCGAGCGGCCCGAAACTGTGCATGAGGCTGCCGCCGACCAGCTGGCCGAGGATGCCTCCGCGACCGGCGGGGAGGATTGTCGGCCCGCTCGCCTGCAGGAAAGCGAGACCAGGACCCGCGATGAAGAATGCGACGAAACCGATCAGGCGCAAGGTCGGTTCCAGCGGTGAGCGCTCCTCGCGGCTGGCGCCACGCAGCACGACCGCGCCAACGACGAGCAGCAACAGCGGCAGCGCGTAGGCAACCAGGCCGATCAAGTAGAAGACGAGGTCGGCAATCCAAGCGCCAAACGCGCCGCCGAAATTGTGGATGCCATGCGATGGATCGCCCGCGTGCGACCAGCCCGGGTCGTTCTGGCTGTAGCTGGCGAAGCACGCAAACAGGTAGATCGCAAGCGGGAGCAGCAGCAGGAAGCCGGCCTCGCGCAGGCGCTTGTGCCAGTGCTCGTCGAGCCGGGGAATGGGTTTTTCCGCTTTCTGGACGCGCGCCACCAGGAGAATTTACCTGAAATCCCTACAGTAGATCACTGTATTGGTTTAATAATTGTGGCGAAAGTCCGCGCGAAGCTTCGCGCGGACCCATGGACCCAGCGGCTTCTCAGCCCTTCAGCGCCGGATGGACGATCTTGCCGCCTTCGACGTTGATACCGACCTTGAGCGGCTCGAACTTGCGCCAGTTCTTGTCGGTCGCGAGGCGCTGCACGTAGGGCAGGATCGCGGCGCAGATCGCCTGCGACGATGTCTGCGGCACCGCACCCGGCATGTTCGTCACGCAGAAATGGGTGACGCCGTCGACAAGGTAGGTCGGGTCCTTGTAGGTGGTCGGCTTGGAAGTCTCGAAGCAGCCGCCCTGGTCGATCGAGATGTCGACCAGCACGGAACCCGGCTCCATCGACTTCACCATCGCGCGCGTTACCACGTGTGGCGCCTTCGCGCTCGGGATCAGCACCGCGCCGATGACGAGGTCGGCATCGCGCACTTCGCGTGCGACGTATTCCTCGTAGGGGTACAGCGCCGTCACGTTGCTGCCGAGCGCCATCATCTGGGCAAGGCGGTCAGGGCGCTTGTCGAACACGACGACGTTGGCCCCCATCGCAGCCGCGAGCGCCGCCGAGTTGCCGCCCGCCGCACCTGCGCCGAGCACGACGACCTTGCCGCGTTCGGTCGAAGGCAGGCCGCCGAGCAGCTTGCCCTTGCCGCCCGCCGGCTGGTGCAGCAGATGCGTGCCGATCTGTGTCGCGATGCGGCCCGCGATGATCGACATCGGCGCCAGCAGCGGCAGCGAACCGTCGCTTTCAGTCACGCTCTCGAACGCGACGCCGGTCAGGCCGATGTCGAGCAGCTGCCTGGTCAACTTCGGTTCGGCCGCCAAATGCAGGTAGCAGAACAGCAGGTGGTCCTTGCGCAGGTGCTTGAGATCGCCCGCGATCGGCTCCTTGACCTTCACGATCAGTTCGCCGATCTCGTACAGCTTCTTCGCGGTCGGCACCAGCTTGACGCCGATGCGCGCATAGTCCTCGTCCTTGAAACCGCTCTTCAGGCCGGCACCGGCCTGCACGTAGACGTCATGGCCACGGCGCACGAGATCGGCGCAGGCGGCGGGCACGAGCGCGACGCGCCCTTCCAGGGTCTTGGTTTCCGAAGGCACACCGATACGCATTGCTGGTTCCTCGAAAGAGTGACTGCGAATCACGGACGGCGCCTTGAATCGTGCGAGCGTTCCCTCCATTCTCCGGTCTCCCGCACGCCCGCCTGCCGTGGTTCGACAGGCCGGGAACGCAAAGGGAATCGGAATCGCCGGCGCAATCCTCGCAGCACCGGTGTCGGAAAAAACGCCACGAGATGGTCGCCTCGAAAGCGGCCCGGATTATACATGAGCACTGCCAAGCACTCGCGACTGATCATCCTCGGCTCCGGCCCGGCCGGCTACACCGCTGCGGTTTATGCCGCGCGCGCCAACCTCAAGCCGACCCTCATCACCGGCCTTGCGCAAGGCGGCCAGCTGATGACCACCACCGATGTGGACAACTGGCCCGGCGACGTCGAGGGCCTGCAGGGGCCGCAGCTCATGCAGCGCATGGCCGAGCACGCCGAGCGCTTCAACACCGAGATGGTGTTCGACCACATCCACAGCACCGACCTGTTGCAGCGCCCGTTCCGCCTCAAGGGCGACAGCGGGGAATACACCTGCGACGCGCTGATCATCGCGACCGGTGCGACCGCGAAATACCTCGGCATCCGCTCCGAGGAACACTACAAGGGCAAGGGCGTGTCGGCCTGCGCGACCTGCGACGGCTTCTTCTTCCGCGAGCAGGACGTCGCGGTGATCGGCGGCGGCAACACCGCAGTCGAGGAAGCGCTGTACCTGTCCAACATCTGCCGCAAGGTCACGCTCGTGCATCGGCGCGACAAGCTGCGTGCCGAGAAGATCATGCAGGACAAGCTGTTCGAGAAGCAGCGCGCCGGCAAGATCGACATCGTCTGGAACCACGCCGTCGATGAGGTGCTGGGCGACGACAGCGGCGTCAGCGGCCTGCGCCTGCGCAGCACCACCGACAACGCAACGCGCGAGATCGCGGTGACCGGCGCGTTCATCGCGATCGGCCACACGCCGAACACCTCGATCTTCGAGGGCCAACTCGACATGAAGAACGGCTACATCACGATCCGCACCGGCCTCGATGGCGGCGCCACCGCGACCAGCGTGGCGGGCGTATTCGCCGCCGGCGACGTTGCCGACCAGGTCTACCGACAGGCCGTCACATCGGCCGGCTTCGGCTGCATGGCCGCGCTCGACGCCGAGAAATTCCTCGACAAGGGCTGAAAGGCAGGCGCGCGGAAACAGCCTGAAACACCAAGCACACACAGCATGCGAAGAATGCAGGACAGCCGCTTTCCCCTGCGTGCCCTGTGCGCTTCGTATTCCCATCTCGCTCTTGACCTTCACTGGGCGCCCTTCGTGCTCCAATTCCCCGCCCGCTCGATCCGGCGTTCGTGAAAGCGCGCTTCCATCCCAGGCTGAAGGACATTCCGGCGGCGCACTGGGATGCGCTGCGTGGCGACGACAGCCCGTTCCTCGCGCATGCATTCCTTTCCGGCCTCGAGGAACACGATTGCGCGACCCTGCGCAATGGCTGGCAGGCGCATCACCTCGGCCTGTACGACGGAGTGCGCCTGGTGGCTGCGGCGCCGCTCTACCTCAAGCACGACTCGCACGGCGAGTTCGTGTTCGACTGGAGCTGGGCGCATGCCTATGCCGAACACGGACTGGACTACTACCCGAAGCTGCTGTGCGCGGTGCCGTATTCGCCGGTCGGCGGAGCGCGCCTGCTGGCGGGCCACGCCGATGATGCGCCGATGCTGCGTGCCGCACTCGTCGACGCGATGCGTGCCGAGGCCACGCGGCTCGGACTCTCATCGGCACACCTCAATTTCGCCGCAGCAAGCGACATCGGTGCATTCGCCGGCAGCGAATGGCTGCCGCGCTTCGACTGGCAGTTCCATTGGCACAACGCACCTGGCTGGCGCGATTTCGACGACTTCCTGGCAGCACTCAGCCACAAGAAACGCAAGAACATCCGCCACGAACGCGCGCAGGTTGCGCGCGCGGGCATCACCTGCCAGGTCCGCCACGGCGACGAACTTGAGGACACCGAGTGGAGGGCGCTGCACGATTTCTATCTCGCGACGTTCGAGGACAAGGGCAACTACCCTGCCCTTACGCTCGCATTCTTCCGCCACCTAGGCGCGGAGATGCCGCGCAACGTCGTCGCGGTACTGTGCAGGCGCGGCGATCGGCTCGTCGCCGGCAGCCTCATGTTGCGAAGTTCAGACACGCTGTACGGACGCTACTGGGGCTGCCGCGAGCAGGTGCCGGGGCTGCACTTCGAAGCCTGCTACTACCAGGGCATCGACTATTGCCTGCGCGAGGGCCTGTGCACTTTCGAGCCCGGCGCGCAGGGCGAACACAAGGTTGCGCGCGGCTTCCTGCCGGAACGCACGCACTCCTTCCACTGGATCGCCGATCCGCGCTTCCGCCGCGCGATCCTGCACGCGCTGCGCGCGGAGACCGTCGCCCTGGAGAACTATCGCAACGAGCTTCTCGCGCATTCACCCTTCGTGGCAGCGCCAGCAAAGCAGGAAGACTGATCGCCGTCGGCGCGTGGTTGTACATTGGAACCCCGAGCGGCCGAAGCTGGCACACGTGTCCGCGATTGAACCACGCCACATTTCGATGCAGCCCGGCGGCGAAACGGCATGCGAATCCACTGGTTGAACGCCGGCGTCACGACATTCCCGCCGGTCGACCGCGCGCTGGCCGAACCCGATGGCCTGCTCGCGGCCGGCGGCGACCTCGCGCCCGCCCGCCTGCTCTCGGCCTATCGTCACGGCATCTTCCCGTGGTACTCCGACGGCCAGCCGATCCTGTGGTGGTCGCCATCGCAGCGCACGGTGTTCGATACCGGCGCCGTGCATGTCCCGCGCCGGCTCGCGCGTTGGCTGCGCGGTTGCGACTGGCGCATCCGCGCTGATACCTCATTCTCGGACGTCATCCGTGCCTGCGCCGCGCCGCGCCGCCACGAGCGCGGCACCTGGATCACCGATGACATGCTCGCCGCGTACGCCGAACTGCACGCCCTCGGTCATGCGCACTCGGTCGAAGCCTGGAATGGCGACCACCTCGTCGGCGGCATCTACGGCATCGCGGTAGGCCGGATGTTCTTCGGCGAGTCGATGTTCAGCGGAGCGACGAACGGATCGAAGGTGGCCCTGCTTGCGTTGTGCCGCGCGATGCGCCACTGGGGCTGGCCGCTGCTCGATGCGCAGGTCGCCTCCGACCACCTGTTCACGCTTGGCGCGCGTGAAATGCCACGTGCGGAATTCTGCGCCGAAGTGGGCAAGCTGGTCCGCCTGTCCGGCCACGAAGGCCCGTGGACAAGGCAGTTTCCGGCACTCGATCCGGCGGATCTGGCGTCCTGATCAGGGCCGTTGTGGCGGATTCACGACGTTTTCGCTTCCAGCGGCCGCCCGATCGTGGCAGAATCGCGCGCCTTTCCGGGCCTGACGCCCGGCCATATCGGGAAACAATGTCCAAAGATGATGTCATCGAAATGGAAGGCTCGATCCTCGAGACGCTTCCGAACACGATGTTCCGCGTGAAGCTGGAGAACGGTCACGTCGTGATCGCGCATATCTCCGGGCGCATGCGCAAGAACTACATCCGCATCCTCACCGGCGACAAGGTCAAGGTCGAAATGACCCCATACGACCTCACGAAGGGCCGCATCACCTATCGCATGAAGTGAGCGCAGGATGCGCCCAACCCACGAAGTACACGGATGTACGCTGACGCGCTATCCAGCGCCTTCGAGCCCTTGCAGTAGCGGCGGGTGCGGTTACATCCGGACGGCTACTCTGCACCGCACATGACAAAAAGGCCGCGCACCGCGCGGCCTTTCGTCCATGGCACCGGCTGCTCTGCCGCTATTCGACCACCGCCGGCAGTTTCTCCGCGGCCTCGGTGTCGACGGCCAGCTTGCCGTCCTTGAGCGAGAGGACAACCTTGCCGCCGTCGGCGAGCTTGCCGAACAGCAGCTCGTCGGCGAGCAGGCGCTTGACGTTCTCCTGGATCACGCGCGCCATCGGCCGCGCGCCCATCTGCGGGTCGAAGCCGTGCTCGGCCAGCCAACGCCGCGCATCCGCGTCGACGTGCAACGCGACATGCTTCTCCTGCAGCTGCGCCTCGAGCTCAATCAGGAACTTGTCGACCACGCGCAGGATGTGCTCGAAGTCGAGGGCGTTGAACTGCACGATCGCATCGAGACGGTTGCGGAACTCGGGCGTGAATGCGCGCTTGAGCGCTTCCATCGCGTCGGTCGTGTGGTTCTGCTCGACGAAGCCGATCGTGCGGCGAGCAGCGGCCTGGGCGCCGATGTTCGTCGTCATCACCACGATCACATTCTTGAAGTTCGCCTCGCGACCGTTGGTGTCTGTCAGCGCGCCACGATCCATGATCTGCAACAGCACGTTGTAGACATCCGGGTGCGCCTTCTCGATTTCGTCGAGCAGGAGCACGCAATGCGGGTGCTTGACGATCTGCTCGGTGAGCAGGCCGCCCTGGTCGAAGCCGACGTAACCCGGAGGCGCACCGATCAGGCGCGACACCGAATGCGCCTCCATGTATTCGGACATGTCGAAGCGGACCAGCTCGATGCCCAGCTGCATCGCAAGCTGGCGGGTGACTTCGGTCTTGCCGACGCCGGTCGGGCCGGTCAGCAGGAAGCAGCCGATCGGCTTGGCCGGGTTGCCGAGGCCCGAACGCGCCATCTTGATCGACGCGGCGAGCTGGTCGATCGCATCGTCCTGGCCGAACACGACCATCTTGAGGTTGCGGTCGAGGTTGCGCAGCACGTCGCGGTCGGACGCCGACACCTGCTTGGGCGGAATGCGCGCCATGCGCGCGACGATGAACTCGATGTCAGGCACGTCGACTCGACCGCTGCGATCCTTCTCCGGCAACAGATGCTGGCGTGCGCCGGCCTCGTCGATCACGTCGATCGCCTTGTCCGGCAGCAGGCGGTCGGCGATGTGCTTGACCGACAGATCCACGGCCGCCTTCAACGCGTCATTGGTGTATTCGACCTTGTGATGCTCCTCGAAGCGCGTCTTCAGGCCCTTGAGGATCTCGAAGCTGTCGGCGATCGAGGGTTCGACCACGTCGATCTTCTGGAAGCGCCGCGCCAGCGCGCGGTCCTTCTCGAACACTCCACGGTATTCCTGGAACGTGGTCGAGCCGATGCAGCGCAGCTCGCCGCTGGCAAGCACGGGCTTGATCAGGTTCGACGCGTCCATGGTGCCGCCGGACGCGGAACCCGCGCCGATGATCGTGTGGATTTCGTCGATGAACAGGATCGCACCCGGCTCCTTCTTGAGCTGAGCGATGACGCCCTTGAGGCGCTTCTCGAAATCTCCGCGGTACTTGGTGCCGGCGACGAGCGCGCCGAGGTCGAGCGCCCAGATCGTGCAGTCGGCCAGCACGTCGGGGACTTCGCCCTCGACGATGCGCTTGGCCAGGCCCTCGGCGAGCGCTGTCTTGCCGACGCCGGCTTCGCCGACGTAGAGCGGGTTGTTCTTGCGACGGCGGCACAGCACCTGGATCGTGCGCTCGATCTCCTCGTTGCGGCCGATCAGCGGATCGATCTTGCCCTGACGAGCGAGTTCGTTGAGGTTGTTGGCGAATTCGGCCAACGGATTGCCGCGAGCCTCCTCGCCGCCCTCGGCCTCGCGCCCGGGCTCGCCGCCTGCGGGCTGGGGACCGGCCGAATCGTGGCCGATCTTGGCAATGCCATGCGAAATGTAGTTGACGACGTCAAGACGCGACACGTCCTGCTGGCCGAGGAAGTACACCGCGTGCGAATCCTTCTCGCCGAAGATCGCGACCAGCACGTTGGCACCGGTGACTTCCTTCCGGCCCGACGACTGCACATGGTAGACCGCACGCTGCAACACGCGCTGGAAGCCCAGCGTCGGCTGGGTGTCGCGCTCGTCGTTCTGCGGCAGCACCGGTACCGTCTCGGTGATGATCGAACGCAGGTCGCGGGCAAGCTTGGCGGTGTCCGCGCCACAGGCGCGCAGCACGGCGATCGCCGACGCGTTGTCGAGCAAGGCGAGCAGGAGGTGCTCGACCGTCATGAACTCGTGCCGTTGCTCGCGCGCCTCCTTGTAGCATTGGCCGATGGTTACCTCGAGATCCTTGCTGAACATTCAGGTGCTCCGGACTGCCGTGCTGTTGGTTAGCATGCAATATATGGACCTGCAAGGTGTATTCAATCCGGCAATCGTGACCGGACATTCAACGAAAACTCAGGCCTTCTCCATCGTGCACAGCAGCGGGTGCTGGTGACTGCGCGAGAACTCGTTGACCTGGGTGACCTTGGTTTCGGCTACTTCGCGCGTGAAAACGCCGCAGACACCCTTGCCGCGGGTGTGGACGTGCAACATGACCTGCGTCGCGCGCTCGCGATCGAGATTGAAGAACGTCTCGAGCACGACGATCACGAAATCCATCGGGGTGAAATCGTCGTTGAGCAGGACCACCTGGTACAGCGGCGGACGCACGACTTCGGGACGCGCCTCCTCCACGGTCAGGCCGGGGCCGTGCTCGGTATGTTGGTCGGGTCGTTGCGCCATCTTCAGCCATCATCCTCCGTTGCACCGAGTATAACGCCGCATGGCGACGTCCAGCGTGTTGCAGATGGTGTCGAACCGGCGTCGCGCAAGGCCGCTTCTGCCCCCTGTTACACTGCCGCGATGAGCCTGATTCCGAATGCTGCCGCCGAGCTGGACGAAGACGTCTGGCGGCCCCATGTGACCGTCGCAACGGTCGTCCCGCGCGACGGGCGCTTCCTGCTCGTCGAGGAAGACGTGCGCGGAAAGGTCGTGCTCAACCAGCCCGCCGGGCACCTTGAACCGGACGAATCCCTGCATCACGCCGCGGTACGCGAAACGTTCGAGGAAACGGGCTGGAAGGTCGCGCTGACCTGTCTGCTCGGCGTGCAGCAATGGTGTTCGCCATCCGGGCGCCAGTTCGTGCGCTTCACCTTCGGCGCCGAGGCGCTGCGGCACGATCCGGCACATCCACTCGACCACGGCATCCTGCGCGCGCTCTGGCTCGATCGCGACGAGATTGCCGCAGCCGGCGAGCGCCTGCGCAGCCCGATGGTACTGGCCAGCGTCGACGACTGGATTGACGGACGGCGCCTGCCGCTCGATGCGGTACGGCATTTTTGCGCCCACCCATGAGCGCCGAAGCAGGAGCGGCCATCCCTGGCCGTATTCTTCACGAACAGCCGACGCAAACGGCGTCATGACGGCTCGGACCATCGTCGGCATGTCCGGCGGCGTCGACTCGTCGGTCGCCGCATTGCTGTTGCAGCGTGCGGGCGCATCCATCGCCGGCCTGTTCATGCAGAACTGGGAAGAGGACGAACGCAACGGCCCCTGCCATGCCGACGAGGACCGCAAGGACGCCGTCGCGGTCTGCGCTCGCCTCGGCATCCCGCTGTACCTGCGCAACTTCGCCGACGAGTACTGGGACCAGGTTTTCGAGCACTTCATCGCCGAATACCGGCGCGGCCGCACGCCGAATCCGGACGTGCTGTGCAATCGCGAGATCAAGTTCAAGACCTTCCTCGATCATGCCCGCGCACTCGGCGCGGAGACGATCGCAACCGGTCACTATGCCCGCGTCGATTGCGTCGACGGACGCTGGCGCCTGCTGCGCGCCCACGACGCCGGCAAGGACCAGACCTACTTCCTGCATGCGCTCGGGCAGCAGGCGCTGGCGGCGACGCTGTTTCCGCTCGGCGGCGTCGACAAGACCGAGGTGCGCCGGCTCGCCCGAGAAGCCGGCCTCGCCACTCACGACAAGAAGGACTCGACCGGCATCTGCTTCATCGGCGAACGCGACTTCCGCAGTTTCCTGTCGGCGTACATCCCGTCGCAACCGGGCGTGATGCGCACCCCGGACGGAACCGCCGTCGGTGAGCACCCGGGCGTGTTCTACTACACGCTCGGCCAACGCAGTGGCCTCGGCATTGGTGGCCGCCGCGGTGCCGAGGGCGAACCCTGGTATGTCATCGGCAAGGACGTGGTGAACAACGTGTTGCATGTCGCACAGGGAAATGCCAACCACTGGCTGCAATCGCGGCGCCTGCGCGCGAGTGCGCCGACCTGGATCGCGGGCGCGCCAGCGGCTGCCCCCTTCCGCTGCGCGGCGATGACGCGCTACCGCCAGGCGCCGCAGGATTGTCTTGTGGAACTCGACGGCGATACGTGCACCGTCGTCTTCGACGAGCCGCAACGCGCAGTCACTCCCGGGCAATCGGTCGTTTTCTACGCCAGCGACGAATGCCTCGGTGGCGGCGTGATCGAGTGCAGCGACGCGCCGTACGGCGGCTGGGACGGCGCGAATGCGTGAAGCTCGCGTTATCGCGCTCGCCGGCGTGTTGCAGGGTTGCCGGCTCGTGCATGAAATCGCCACCAGCGGCCGCGCCGACGCGGGCAGCATCGAGGCGAGCCTCGCGAGCGTGTTCCGCATCGATGCGGACAGCGCCGCGGACGTGTTCGGCGGCCTGACCGGCGTGCGCCTCGGGCTTGAGACGCTGGTCGCGCAGTTCGACGGTGCCGAACGCAACCTGCCACTGACCCGCCTCGTGCTCGGCGTGCTGCGGCTGCAGCGCCGTCTCGCGCGCAACCCGCGCATGCTGCGCGCGCTGAGCGAGGGCATCGGCGCGATCAAGCACCAGGCCGATCATTACGGCCTGGCGCACCCGACCGTGCAAAACCGCCTGGCCGAACTTTACGTCTCGACCTTGTCGCAACTGCGCCCTCGCGTGATCGTGCACGGCGCCCCGACCCAGTTGTCCAACCCGCAGGCGGTTGCGCAGATCCGCTCCCTGCTGCTCGCTGCCGTGCGCGCAGCGGTGCTCTGGCGCCAGGTCGGCGGCGGCCAGCTGCGCCTGCTGCTGCGACGGCGCGAATACGCGATGCTCGCCCGCGGGCTGCTCACCCGAAGCACCCTCGACCGCGGCTAGCCCGAAATTCGGGTCAAGGCAGAGCGCTTCGCTTCGTACCCCTGGATGCCGCTGCTTTGGCCTCTGTCGCGGTTTGCGCGATAATGGCGGGCCCAGTCGCCGGCCCGTCCCCCGGGCCGCGCCCGCGGAGCCCGCAGTCGCCAGCCCGTTCGAGCGAACGTGCCGGCCGACGCAAGCACGCGAGACGCCAGTCAGCCAGGAGATGCAGATGACAGATTCCTTCTCGACCCGGGATGTGCTCGAGGTCAACGGCAAGCGCTATCACTATTCCAGCCTGGTCAAGCTCGGCCAGCGCTTCGACCTCAAGCGCCTGCCCTACTCGATGAAGATCCTGCTCGAAAACCTGTTGCGCCACGAGGACGGCCTCAACGTCACGGCGAAGGAAATCGAGGCGGTCGCGAACTGGGACGCGAAGAAGGAGCCGGACACGGAAATCTCCTTCATGCCCGCGCGCGTTGTGCTGCAGGACTTCACCGGCGTGCCGTGTGTGGTCGATCTCGCGGCGATGCGTGACGCGGTGGTCAAGCTCGGTGGTGACGCGACCCAGATCAACCCGCTGGCGCCGGCGGAACTCGTCATCGACCACTCGGTGCAGGTCGACGCCTTCGGTTCGTCCAGCGCGCTGGAAACGAACGTCGAAATCGAGTTCGAGCGCAACCAGGAACGTTATTCGTTCCTGCGCTGGGGCCAGAAGGCGTTCAACAACTTCAAGGTGGTGCCGCCGCGTACCGGCATCGTGCACCAGGTGAACCTCGAGCACCTCGCACGCGTCGTGTTCACCGCAGACAAGGATGGCGAGAGCTGGGTCTATCCGGACACCGTTTTCGGCACCGACTCGCACACGACGATGATCAACGGCATCGGCGTGCTCGGCTGGGGCGTCGGCGGCATCGAGGCGGAGGCCGCGATGCTCGGTCAGCCCTCGTCGATGCTGATCCCCCAGGTGGTCGGCTTCAGGCTGAGCGGCAAGATGGCGGAGGGCGTCACTGCGACCGACCTCGTGCTGACCGTGACGCAGATGCTGCGCAAGCTCGGGGTGGTCGGCAAGTTCGTCGAGTTCTTCGGTCCCGGCCTTGCCAACCTCGCCCTCGCCGATCGCGCCACGATAGCCAACATGGCGCCGGAGTACGGCGCGACATGCGGCATTTTCCCGATCGACGCCGAGGCGCTGAGATACATGCGCCTGTCCGGTCGCGACGAAACGCAGATCCGCCTGGTCGAGGCGTATGCGAAGGCGCAGGGCCTGTGGCACGACGATGCCTCGGCGCATCCCGAGTTCAGTGCGACGCTGGAATTGAATCTCGCCGACGTGAAACCGTCGATGGCCGGCCCCAAGCGCCCGCAGGATCGCGTCCTTCTCGAAGGTGTGCGCAAAAGCTTCCAGGATGCGATCGGCCCGCTGACGGCGAACCGCAAGCCGCGCACCGAGGCAACTTCGGATTTCGTCAATGAAGGCGGCTCGGCAGCGATCGGCAACCCTGCCAATGCGATCGTCAATGGCGGCGTTCGCGTGGAGAGGAATGGTGAGACCTTCGCGCTGCGCGATGGCTCGGTGGTGATCGCGGCGATCACCTCGTGCACGAATACCTCGAACCCAGCGGTGATGCTCGGCGCCGGACTGCTGGCGAAGAAGGCCGCGGCGAAGGGCCTGACATCGAAGCCTTGGGTCAAACCCTCGCTCGGGCCAGGCTCGCTGGTGGTCACCGACTACCTCGAGAAGACCGGCCTGCTGAAGGAGCTGGAGAAAGTCGGCTTCTACCTGGTCGGCTACGGCTGCACCACCTGCATCGGCAATTCCGGTCCGCTGCCGATCGAGATCAGCAAGGGCATCTCCGAGGGCGACCTCGCAGTTGCCTCCGTGCTTTCCGGCAATCGCAACTTCGAGGGCCGCGTGCACCCCGAAGTGAAGATGAATTACCTCGCCTCACCACCCCTGGTGGTCGCCTACGCGCTCGCCGGTACGCTCGACATCGACCTCACGACGGAATCTCTCGGCACAGGCAACGACGGCCAGCCGGTATTCCTCAAGGACATCTGGCCGAGCAACAAGGAAATTTCCGACACCATCGCCGGTGCGATCAATCCGGCGATGTTCACCAAGAACTACGCCGACGTGTTCAAGGGCGACAGCCGCTGGAACCGGATCGCGTCGCCGGACGGTGCCTTGTTCAAGTGGGACGACTCGACCTACATCAAGAACCCGCCCTATTTCGACGGCATGAGTGCGAGCGCGGGCACGATCGACGATATCCACGGCGCACGCGCACTCGGCGTGTTCGGCGACTCGATCACGACCGACCACATTTCGCCTGCGGGTTCGATCAAGAAGGACAGCCCGGCGGGGCGCTTCCTGATCTCGAAGGGCGTCGATCCGAAGGACTTCAATTCCTACGGCTCGCGTCGCGGCAACGACGATGTGATGGTGCGCGGCACTTTCGCGAACATCCGCATCAGGAACCTCATGCTCGACGGCGTCGAGGGCGGCTACACGCTGCACGTGCCCAGCGGCGAACAGCTCGCGATCTACGACGCCGCAATGAAGTACAAGTCGGAGAAGACGCCGCTGGTCGTGCTCGCCGGCAAGGAGTACGGCACCGGCTCGTCGCGCGACTGGGCCGCGAAGGGCACCCTGCTGCTCGGCGTGAAGGCGGTCATTGCGGAAAGCTTCGAGCGCATCCACCGCTCGAACCTCGTCGGCATGGGCGTGCTGCCGTGCCAGTTCATGGACGGCGAGAACGCGCAGACGCTCGGCCTTACCGGCAAGGAGACGTTCGACATCACCGGCCTCAGGGACGGCGATTCGAAGGAAGCCGACGTGGTCGCAATCGCCGACGACGGCCACAAGACCCGATTCAAGGTCCGGGTCCTGCTGCTTACACCGAAGGAACGCGAGTTCTTCCGCCACGGCGGCATCCTGCAGTACGTGCTGCGCCAGCTCGCGGCGAAGAAGGCGGCGTAACGTTCCGGCAAGATCTCCAACTGATGCATGGAGGCGGCGCGGGACATCCGCGCCGTTTTCATTTCCGGCCCTTTGTCAGGCGCGTGCCAAGGTGACGCGGCCTTCCATCGCGCGGCCGCAACGATCCGCCCGGCACGAATGAGCTTGCACGCGGGTCGTGGCGAGCCTGGTTGCGATGCGCGCGGTTCAGTCCTGCGTCCATTTGGCGTTGTAGCAACGCCATTCCCGGCCTTCGCGGCGCCAGCCGGTCTCGACATGCAGGGTCGTCGCGCGGTCGGCGATCCAGCGACCACTGGAATCTGAGATGTCGGCGTCGAAGCGCGCGATGGCGCGATCGCCATGCAGTTCCACCTCGATCGAGCCGATGCGCACGCCGATCGCGTTCGCGCCGAGCGCTTGCGCGCGCAGCAGGTTGCCGAGTTCGACGCGATCGACGCCGTCGTTGCCGATGAAATCGTCGGTGACCAGCTCGAGCACGTCCTTGCCGCGGTGCGCTTCCATCGCGACGGCACCTGCAGAAATCGCCGTGCGGATCGCCTCGTCGTCCGGGGTGCGCGAACAGGCCACCCCGAGCAGGCACAGCAATGCGATTCCGGCAATGCGCATGCAGTCATCCCTCCGATCCGACGAATCCACGTTGCATTGCGGCTTGCCGCCTGTTCCGGGCTTGTGCTGCAATCGAACATACCCCCGCGGATTGACGCAGGGTAACGAAACCGAGCTGCCAGCGCGAACGCCGCAGCGGCCACAGGGGAACTTGCATGGCGAATACACAACGTCCTTGGCTGGCCAGCTATCCGGCGGGAACTCCGGTCGAAATCGATCCGGAGCAATATCGCTCGGTGGTTGCCCTGCTGGAGGAATGCTGCGACCGCTTCCGCCATCGCCCTGCCTTCACCAACATGGGTCGCAGCATCACCTACGGCGACCTCGATCGGCTCAGCGCGACATTCGCGGCGTTCCTGGTCAACGACCTCAAGCTCGCCAAGGGTGATCGCATCGCGATCATGCTGCCGAACCTGCTGCAGTATCCGATCGCGATCATGGCGGCCCTGCGCGCCGGCCTGACCGTGGTCAACACGAATCCCATGTACACCCCGCGCGAGCTCAAGCACCAGCTCGACGATTCCGGCGCCAGCGCGATCATCGTGCTGGACAATTTCGCCAAGACCGTGGCCGAAGTCGTCGGCAGCACGCAATGCAAGCACGTCATCTGCACCGGCATCGGCGACCTGCTTGGGTTCCCGAAATCGGCGATCACGAATTTCGTCGTGCGCCACGTCAAGAAGATGGTGCCGGCGTACTCGCTGCCGAACTCGATCCGCTTCAACGAAGCGCTGGGGCGCGGCCTGCGCAGCAAGCTCGGCAAGATCGACATCAGCCCGGACGACCTTGCGTTCCTGCAATACACCGGCGGCACCACCGGCGTTGCCAAGGGCGCGATGCTGACCCATCGCAACATGGTATCCAACATGTTGCAGGCCTACGCCTGGATCGGCTCGAACATGCGCGAAGGCGAGGAAGTCGTCATCACCGCGCTGCCGCTGTACCACATCTTCGCGTTGACGGCGAATTTCCTCGTGTTCGCGCGCGTCGGTGGCTTCAACCACCTGATCACCAATCCGCGCGACATGCCCGGCTTCGTCAAGACGATCCGCTCGATCGGCTTCACCTCGCTGACCGGCGTCAACACCCTCTTCGCCGGGCTGCTGAACACGCCCGGGTTCGACCAGGTCGATTTTTCCAAGCTGCGCATGACCCTTGGCGGCGGCATGGCGGTACAGCGTGCGGTGGCCGAACGCTGGAAGAAAGTGACCGGCTGCGCGCTCGCCGAAGCGTACGGCCTGACCGAGACGAGCCCCGCGGCGTGCATCAACCCGCTCGACATCCAGGAGTACAACGGTTCGATCGGACTGCCGATTCCGTCGACCGACGTCAACATCCAGGACGACGATGGCAAGGTGCTGCCGCTCGGCGAAACCGGCGAGTTGTGCATCCATGGCCCGCAGGTCATGAAGGGCTACTGGAACCGCCCGGAGGAGACCGCCAAGGTCCTGTCAGCCGATGGCTGGCTGCGCACGGGCGACATCGCGCGCATCGACGAAAAGGGCTACGTCTACATCGTCGACCGCAAGAAGGACATGATCCTGGTGTCCGGCTTCAACGTCTATCCGAACGAGATCGAGGACATCGTGGCCCAGTTGCCGGGCGTGCTCGAGGTAGCTGCGGTCGGTGTTCCGGACGAGAAGTCCGGTGAGGCAGTGAAGCTGGTCATCGTGAAGAAGGACCCGGGGCTGACCGAGGAAGCCGTGCGCGCGCACTGCAAGGCCAACCTGACCGGCTACAAGCTGCCCCGGCTCATCGAATTCCGCGACTCGCTGCCGAAAACCAATGTCGGCAAGATCCTGCGGCGCGAGTTGCGCGACGCAGCCCCCGCAGGGGCTCACTGAGCGCGTATGGTCGCCGCTGGCCCCTGGTAACCGGGCAGCGTGCCGCGATTCGGTGCAGTGCCCGAGTTTTCCCGGTTACCCGAGGCTTCGCATGTCCGCTGGCGTCAGCTCGAATACGGTTCGAGCCGGTCGGCGTAGCCGCCGAGCAGGTTCCACAGCGGTGTTTCCTTGTTCTCGGGGATCCGCTCGTAGGCGAAGCCGAGTTGCGTGTCGGTGACGCGCGCCAGGCGGGCATCGACATGGATGTCGAGCGCTTCCCCGATCAGCATGTCGAGCACGAAGACGTCGTCGATCCTGCCGCGCCAGTTGTCCGGCTTGGAGACGAGCACGCCGGTAGCGGAGATATCCTCGATCTCGCTGCTCCACGCGTTCAGGCCACTGCTGATCAGCACAGCGGAGCGGATCGACATGCGTGCCGGCCGCAACCCCTTTTTTTCCCCTTCGTTGGTCATGCTCCCTCGTGCGTGCATGCAGTCCGTGAATCCCTGTAATTATCCAGCAAGAAGCGCGCCAGCGCGGATCGACCCAAGGGCAGCGATCCGCCAGCCGTGATCGCCGGTCGGAGCCATCACGATGCGTCTTGTCGTGAAGGGATCGACGAATTGCTGCGAATTGTCACATCCAGCCCTCGTTGTCAATGTTTTTGCTTGCGCCTATCCTCGATGGGGATCGCCGAAGTGGGCACCGGGACGTGCAACTTTTCCTGGCCGTTCGGTTCGCGGTCACCAGCGGCCTCTTTCTCAAGGGGTGCCCCGAATGAGCGTCGAACTATTGCAACGCGACAACGATTTTCGGCTCCTGCGCACGCAGGACGATCCAACCGCCAACGCAAGCTGGTGCTTCATGCATGCCAGTCGATTTCCCCGTGAAATCGGCTATCGCCCTTGCTTCAGCACATTGCTGATCAAGGAAATCCGTGACTTCCAGAAACGCCTCGGCGATCGACTGACGCTGCAGGCCACCAATGGCGATGAGCGCCTCGCGCACATCGTGCTCGCGTCCGATGCCGATGTTTTCAATCTCGGCGGCGATCTGGACCTGTTCGGACGCCTCATAAGGGCGCGCAACCGCGAACACCTGCTCGCCTACGCGCGCCAGTGCGTCGAGGGCGTGTACGGATTCCATGCGCAGCTCAATCGCAACGTGCACAGCGTCGCGCTGGTGCAGGGCGATGCGCTCGGCGGCGGCTTCGAGGCGGCCCTTTCCTGCCATTCGATCGTCGCCGAGAGCGGCGTCGGCATGGGCTTCCCCGAGGTCCTGTTCGACCTTTTCCCGGGCATGGGTGCGTATTCGTTCCTGTGCCAGCGCGTGAGTCCGCGCTTCGCCGAAGAAATGATGCTCAACGGCACGATCTATTCGAGCGATGAACTGCATCGCCTGGGTGTCGTCGACGTGCTCGTGCCCAAAGGGGAAGGAGCGCAGGCCGTGCACGAGCTGATCCGGCGCAACCAGCGGATAGCGCATGCGCGTACGGCGATGAACCGCGTGCGCCAGATGCGCGACACCGCCAGCCTCGCCGAACTCATGCAGATCACGGAAATCTGGGTCGACACGGCGATGCAACTGGGAGACAAGTCGCTGAGGACGATGGAGCGCCTGGTGCGCGCGCAGGGCAAGCGACCAACGGAACCTGGTTCGGTGCCAGCAGAACCCGCACAGGCCGCAGCGCGCTGAGAGCTGTTGGCTTACCGGCCCGGGCGACCGTCACATCATGAGGGCCGCTCGGCGCTGGCATCCGCGGCGACGCCGTCGTTCAGCGCAGCGCGGGCACTTTCGAGCTGTTCGCGCAGGCGGCGCACGCGTTCGCGCCATTCGCGCGGCAGCTGCCAGTTGCCGATGCGCATTGCTTCGGATGCCGAGGCCGCAAGTTGCACCGCTCCCATGTTGCTGGCGACGCCCTTGAGTGCATGGCAGGCGTCGCGGTAGGCATCCCAGCGGCCGGCTGCACCGCTCTTTTCGAGTTCGCCGATGATCGCGAGCGCATCACGCAGGCATTCGGCGACGAACAGCGCTAGGAAATCCGTGCCCAGCTGCAATTCGCCGAGCTCCCGCAACACATCCGGCGCGATCACTGCGGAGACCTCTTCGCGGTGCACGGCCGCCTGGATGGCCATGCCGACGCGCTCCTGACCTGCGGCGCCGGCAATCTCGGCGAGAGTATCGAGCAGTCGGGCGATCGAGATCGGCTTGGTCAGGAATGCACGTGCACCGGCCTGCTCGCACTGGCGCATGGTCGTGGTCGTCGCATCGGCACTCAGCACGATGAAAGGCGTAAGCGTCCTTCCCGCCTGCATCACGCGAACCTGTTTGAGTACGTCGAGTCCGCTGACACCCGGCATGTGCAGGTCGACGATCACCGCATCGAAGTCGCCCTGCTCGATCGCGTCCAGCACGCCCTCGCCGCTGGCGACCGCGATCGGCTGATGACCAGCCTTCTCCAACAGGCGCTGCAGCACGGTGATGTTCGCCGGCTGGTCGTCCGCGATCAGCACCTGCAGAGAACGCGTTCGCGCGCGGTGGCGCACGAACGGGTCGCCGAATTCGATGACATTCGGCGTGGCGGTCTCGATTTCCGCTTCCGACCTGGCGCGAACCACTCCGAAAGGAAGCTCGACCCAGAAATGCGAACCCTCGCCCTCGACGCTGTCGAATCCGATGCGTCCGTCAAGCAGGTCCGTCAGCGATCGTGCGATCGTCGTACCGAGGCCGGTTCCCCCGAAACGGCGACCGTGGCCGCCTTCAGCCTGTTCGAACGCATCGAAGATGCGCGCCTTGGCACTCGTCGGGATGCCAATGCCGGTGTCGCGCACCGAGAACGTGAGGCGTGTTTCCGTCGCATCCGCGGGCTCGGTCGGGGTCGTCCGTTCGACGTTGATCAGGACGCTGCCGTGCTCGGTGAACTTGATCGCGTTCGAGACGAGGTTCACGAGAATCTGGCGAAGGTGGTTGCCGTCGCCGTGCAGGTGCATGGGCGTGCCTGCCGCGGTGCGGATGTCGAAGGCGATGCCCTTCCCCGTCGCCATCGGTTGCATCATCACGCGAAGGCTATCGAGCAGTTCGTCCAGGTGGAAATCGGCGTCGACGCGCCGCAGTTTTCCGGCCTCGATCGCCGAAATGTCGAGCACGTCCTCGATGAGCAGGAGCAGGCTTCGCGCGGACGTCTGGATCACGGTCGCACATTCGCGTTGCTCGTTGCTCAGGCGCGTGGTCATCAGCAGTTCCGACATGCCGGCGATGCCGTTCAGCGGAGTGCGGAACTCATGGCTCATGTTGGCGAGGAACGTGCTCTTCGCCATATTCGCACGGTGCGCCTCGCCGGTCGCACGCGTCAATGCGCGCAGCAGTGAGGAAAGGTACGCCGGGATGGCGACCAGGCCCGTCAGCAGTCCCCACGAGAGTGCCTGGTTGTGCTGCCAGAACGGCGTGGTCAGTATCACGCCGAGGAACGACATGCAGGCCAGGGCCATCCCGCCCAGCAGGTATTTCGGCCCGTAGCGCAGGCCGTTTCCGATCGTCACCCACAGGATGATGACGTAGAGCGGCGCGAGCTCCTGCCCGGACAGCGTCATGATGATGCCCATCGCGCCGTAGTCGGTCAGCATGCCGAGCACGCGCCGCGGATGGGAAATACCCGGCTTCCAGATCAACCAGGCGAGGATCGCCGCGCCCACGATCGCATCGAGCAGCACGTACCACAGCGCGGTATGCACCGTGGCCGCGTGCGAACCCGACACCGAAACGAGTCCGAACAGGTAGACGAGGAACACGCTGACGATCGCGAGCCGCACGATCGCCTGCTCATGCTCACTGTCCGGACGCTTCTCGAAACGGGATCTGAGGCTCGCCAGCAACGGATCGTGCTCCTTCGTTCGCGGCGGCCACCCGCCTGAGCTTACCCTCCGGGCGCCGGCGGTCCGAGGCGCGCGTGGAGGATTGCGAGGATACGCGCCTGATGGGCCAGCAACGCATCCACGCAAGATGGATCAAAAAGCGTGCCACGGTGCGTGTTCATGTATTCGAACGCATCTTCGGGCTTCCAAGCATGCTTGCAGGTGAGCGCGTCGAACACGTCGGCCACCGCGACGATGCGCGCCGTCAGCGGAATTTGCTCCCCCTTGAGCCCGTCCGGATAACCGCTGCCATCCCAGCGTTCATGGTGGCGCAAGGCGATGGTCGCGCCCATCTGAACGAAGCGGCTGTCACTGTCGCGCAGGATGTCGTATCCGATCAGCGGATGGCGGCGTTTGACTGCGATCTCTTCCGCGGTCAACTCGCCGCGCTTGAGCAGGACTGCATCCGGTATGCCGATCTTGCCGATGTCATGCAGCGGCGCGGCCGAGGTCAGGATGCCAACATCCTCTTCGCTCATGCCAAGCGCTTCCGCCAGGATCTCGGCGTAGTGCGACATCCGCAGCAGATGAATCCCCGTGCCGGAGTCGCGATACTCGATAGCGCGCGCGAGCCGGTACAAGGTTTCGCGTTCGCGCGATTCCACCTCGCGCAAGCCTTCCAGCACGCGTTCCTCGAGCGAACGCGCGCGCTCCTTTACCGATTCGCCCTGCTGGCGCAACTGCAGGAGGTTCTTGCAGCGTGTGCGCAGCTCGCGCGGGCGTACCGGCTTGACCAGGAAATCGATGACCCCCGCTTCAAGCGCGGCCTGGCGCACGGGCTCGTCGCCGACCACGCTGATCAACACGATCGGCACGTCGCGCTTGGACAGCGAGCGACGGAAGCGCCGCGCGAACTCGAGCCCGTCCATGTCGGGCATGCGGTAGTCCAGCAGCACGAGATCTGCCGCATGCGCTTCCGACCAGCGCAATGCCTCGACCGGGCTGCCGAAGTCGGTGGTGTGCACGCCCGGGCCGATCGCCTCGACGACATGCCGCAGCATCGTGCGAGCCGAGGACTGGTCGTCGACGATCAGTACATTCACGCGTCTCTCCGCGGGCACATTGCCGGATGACCTGGGAACAGCGAGCACCCGCTAACCCCATGCGAGCGCGCACCACGACGTTAGGTTAGCACACGCTTCGCCGCGTCTATTGTCCCGACCCTGGGCGATTTCAGGTTCATGCCTCCGGTCGCATGTACGGGAACAGCAGTACGTCGCGGATCGACGGCACGTCGGCGAAGCACATCACGAGGCGGTCGATGCCGACGCCGAGGCCGCCCGCTGGCGGCATGCCGTATTCCAGCGCGCGGATGTAGTCGGCATCGAAATGCATCGCCTCGTCGTCGCCGGCATCCTTTGCCGCGACCTGGGCGCGGAAGCGCGCGGCCTGGTCTTCCGGGTCGTTCAGCTCGGAAAAGCCATTGGCCATTTCCTTCGCGCCGATGAACAGTTCGAAGCGGTCGGTCACTTCGGCGTCACGGTCACTGGCACGCGCCAGCGGTGACACTTCGGTCGGGTACTCCGTGATGAAGGTCGGCTGCACCAGCGTGCCTTCGACCGTCGCCTCGAAAATCTCCAGCAGCAGCTTGCCCCAGCCGTAGTCCTTCTTGACGTGGATGCCGAGCCGCGCGCAATGGCGCGCGAGCGCGTCGCGATCGCGCAGTTCCTGCTGCGCGATTTCCGGGTTGTGATGGCGCACCGCCTCGGCCATCGCCCAGCGCCGGAACGGTGCGCCGACGTCGATGTCGCGGCCTTCCCACGTCAGTGCAGTGCGGCCGAGCGTTGCCTGCGCGGTCTCGCGGATCATCGCTTCGGTGAGATCCATCACATCGGTGTAGGTCGCGTAAGCCTGGTACAACTCGAGCATCGTGAACTCGGGATTGTGCCGCGTCGACACACCCTCGTTGCGGAAATTGCGGTTGATCTCGTAGACGCGCTCGAACCCGCCGACGACGAGGCGCTTCAGATACAGCTCCGGCGCGACGCGCAGGTACATCGTGAGGTCGAGCGCATTGTGGTGCGTGACGAACGGCTTCGCCGTCGCGCCACCCGGGATCGGATGCATCATCGGCGTTTCGACTTCCATGAAACGCCGCGGCGACGCCTCGAGCCATTGCCGCATGAAGCGGATCACCGCCGAACGCAACTCGAATACGCGGCGCGATTCGCTCGTCACGATGAGGTCGACGTAGCGCTGGCGATAGCGCTGCTCGACGTCGGCGAGGCCGTGGAACTTGTCCGGCAGCGGGCGCAGCGACTTGGTCAGCAGACGCAACGCATCGACCTTGACGGAAAGCTCGCCGGTCCTGGTGCGCATGAGCTGGCCTTCGGCGCCGACGATGTCGCCGATGTCCCAGCCCTTGAAGTCGTCGTACACCTCGCCGATCGCGTTCGCCTGCACGAACAACTGGACGCGCCCGCTGACATCCTGGATCTGCACGAAGCTGACCTTGCCCTGCCCGCGCTTGAGCATGATGCGACCGGCGACCGCGACGCGACGGGCGATGCCTTCGAGCGCTTCCGCGTTCCAGCGATCGACGTCGGCGAACTCCGCCTGCAAATCGCCGGCGAAGGCGTCGACGCGGAAGTCGTTCGGGAACGCGACTCCTTGCGATCGCAATGCGCGCAGTTTTTCGCGCCGCTCGGCGATCAACTTGTTCTCGTCGGGTGGCAGCGTGTCTTGACTATCGCTCATGGCAGTCTTGTCTTGTTCGATCAGGATGGAGTCGTGCCTCGAAAAAACGGTTGCGAGGCCATGCCGGCAAAGCCGCGTAGTGTAATCCACGCCTGCCATGGCGCGCGCTCGATGCGGTCGCAATCCACGCGGCGCATACTCCACGCCCCGCCGAACCGGGCGGTTGCCGCGGGCGGGGTTCGCACCACCATCCACTTGGGAGGGGAAGCCATGAAAGCTCGACATTGCCGTACGGTGTTCGTTGCATGGTTGGCGCTGGTGTTCGTGCTGTTGCCCGGATTCACCGCCATTGCGGCCGAAAAGGCGGCGCCCAAAGCCGCGGCGGGAAACATTGCCGACCGCTGGGTGCTCTGGCCCAAGGCGGGCCACGCGAAAGAGTTCGAAGCCGCCGTCAAGGAACATGCGGCATGGCGCAAGAAGGCCGGCGAACCCTTCAGCTGGCTGACCTACCAGCCGATCGCCGGCACCGACCTCACCTACTACGTGATTCGCTCGGACAACCATGGCTGGAAGGATTTCGACGCCGAGGAGGCCTGGTCGATGAAGGCCAAGGTCGAGGACGCCTACCGGCAGCAGGTCGGCGTGCACGTCGAGCGCGAGGAGCACTACTACGAGGAAACCGACACCGCGCACAGCCACTGGACTGACAGCAAGGACTACAGGTACGTCGGCGTGACGTCATGGCGCCCGAAGTCCGGATCGCGCAGTGACCTGATGGCCGCGCTCGACAAGATCCAGAAGGCCGTCGCCGACGAGAAATGGCCGTACCCGTATCGCATCGCATGGCTGATCGGCGGTGAAGGTCGCCTGCGGGTTGTCATGCCGATGAAAAGCTTCGCCGAGATGGCCGACCCGGATCCTTCAATGCGCAAGCTGCTGACCAAGTCACTCGGCTCGGAGGAGGCTGCGGGCGCGACGCTGAAGCAGTTCGGCGGCGCCGTCGAGGACGCACAGTACACCGTGTTCGCATATCGCCCCGACCTGTCGACGCAGTAGCGGACAAGGTGCGCCCCTCTCTCGGGAGGGGCGCAACCGATCTCAGGCGTCGATGCGCTTCGCGCCCGCCTCGAGGCCGGCCTTGAGGCTGCCCTCGATGAAATCGTCGAGGTCGCCGTCGAGCACCTTCTGCGTGTCGCTGCGCTCGATGCCGGTGCGCAGGTCCTTGATGCGGCTCTGGTCGAGCACGTAGTTGCGGATCTGGCTGCCCCAGCCGATGTCGGACTTGGTCGCTTCCAGGGCGTCCTTCTCGGCGTTGCGCTTCTGCACTTCGAGCTCGTACAGCTTCGCCTTCAGCATCTTCATCGCGCGGTCGCGGTTCGCATGCTGGCTTCGCTCAGTCTGGCACGCGACCACCGTGTTCGTCGGGACATGCGTGATACGCACCGCCGACTCGGTCTTGTTGACGTGCTGGCCGCCGGCACCGGACGAGCGATAGACGTCGGTCCTGAGGTCGGCCGGGTTGATCTCGATATCGATGTCGTCATCGACTTCGGGCGACACGAACACCGAAGTGAAACTGGTGTGACGGCGATTGTCCGAGTCGAACGGCGACTTGCGCACGAGACGGTGCACGCCGATCTCCGTCTTCAACCAGCCATAGGCGTAGTCACCCTCGACGCGGAACGTCGCGCTCTTGATGCCCGCGACTTCGCCCGCCGACGCTTCCAGCAGTTCGGTCTTCCAGCCGCGCGATTCGGCCCAGCGCAGGTACATGCGCAGCAGCATCTCGGCCCAGTCCTGCGCCTCGGTACCGCCGGCACCGGCCTGGATGTCGACGAATGCATTCGCGCTGTCCATCTCGCCCGAGAACATGCGCTGGAATTCAAGCTTGTCGACCTTCGCGGCCAGCGTCTCGACGTCCTCGGAAACGGCGATCGCGGTGCCTTCGTCGCTTTCGGCGATCGCGAGGTCGAGCAAGTCACCGGCCTCGCCGAGGCTCTCGGTCAGGCTGCGGATGCCGCCGACGATGCGGTCGAGGCTCGCGCGTTCCTTGCCGAGGTCCTGCGCGCGCTGCGGATTGTTCCAGACGTCCGGACTTTCGAGTTCGCGTGTTACTTCTTCGAGGCGCTCGGCCTTGGCGTCGAAGTCAAAGATACCCCCTGAGCGACGCCACGCGATCCTTGAGATCGGCGATGCGCGCATGGATCGGATTGGTCTCGATCATGGAATGCTGCTGGCGATGGATTAATCGCACATCGTATCAAAACACGGGCGGCAAAAGCGCTGCACGCGGCTCAGCCGCGATCCGGTCCGGGCAGTCGCTCGAGGAAGGCCAAGCTCCAGCGTGCTGCCGCCCCTGGCACCGCCAGCAGCACGACCAACGGCAAGCCCACCACGACTAGGAACAGCCAGAGGATGGGCGACAATTCCGGCGCGGGCGCGGCCCATCCAGGCGCCCAAGGCACGTAGTACACATCGACCTCTTTTGTCGGCGGGCCCTCGCAGCCGCTCCAATCCACCGGGGCATCAAGGTGGATTCTTGTCGCTTCGAACACTGCTCCACCGACGATGTAGCGATACCGGTCGGCGAGGACGCAAAGGCGCGTCGCTGGAACGCGAAATCCTTTCCCGTGTACCGATGCGATCGTGTGTTCGGCGAGGTCATCCCGGACACCGGTCGCCGTGCCACGCGTCGACGGCAGGAATCTCGCGGCGAACTGGAACGCCTGATGCAACATGCAAGCGAGGATGATCAACGCGAGTGCGGACGCGGCACCCAGCCGCAACCATCGCATCAAGGCTTCGATACCTGCCATTCGTCGCATCCATCGAATCTAGCATGCGGGGACGGAAGGGCGGCGAATGTCGTCCGCCCTACGCTGGCTCGATGTGGCGCACGAGGAGCTGCAGGCGCTCGCGACCGTTCCAGTCGTTGAGATCGAGCTGGAACAATGCGCGCACGCGCGCAGGCGGCGGCATCACTTCGACCGCGTCGAACAGGATCGCCTCGAGCGCATCACCACCGAGCTCGTGGCGGAGTTGCATGCGCAGGTGCTTTTCGCCGACCGCGCGCCAGGATTCGACCGCGAACACGTTGTCGAACGCGGGTTCGGGAAACGCCTGGCCCCATGGCGCCGCATAGCGCAGTGCGCGCGCGTTGTCGGCCGTGAATTCGTGCGGAGCGAGTTCGCCATCGCTCCACAGGCTTCGCTCGAGCTGCGCGGGATCGAGTCGTCGACGCGCCACGGCGTCGAACTCGGCGGCGAACGCCGCCAGGTTGGCCGCAGGCAGGCTCAGCCCCGCAGCCATCGCGTGCCCGCCGAAGCGCCCGATGAGCCCAGGATGCGCGGCATCCACCTCGGCCAGCGCGTCGCGAAGATGGAAGCCGGCAATCGAGCGCGCGGAGCCGCGCAATTCGACGCCACCCTCGTCCGCGCATGCGAATGCGACGACGGGTCGATTCAGCCGCTCCTTGAGCTTGGACGCAACGAGCCCGACCACGCCGGGATGCCAGTCGGGTTCATGCAAGACGACTCCGCACGGCAGTGCCTCCTCGCGATAGCGCTCGACGAAACGCGCGAGCAACGCTTCGCCCTGCTCGACCATCGCCGCCTGCAGTTCGCGCCGCTCGGCATTGATCGCCGACAAGCGCTCGGCCAGTACATCGGCCGCTCCGGCGTCGTTGCTGAGCAGGCACTCGATGCCGAGACTCATGTCCTCGAGCCGACCCGCTGCATTGATGCGTGGCCCGAGTGCGTAGCCTAGATCGGCGGCGACGGCGCGGCGTGGATCACGGCCCGACGCGCGGTACAGCGCCGCGATGCCGGCCGATGCGCGATCGCTGCGGATACGCTGCAGTCCCGCCGCGACGAGGATGCGGTTGTTCGCGTCGAGTGGCACGAGGTCGGCTACCGTACCGAGCGCGACGAGGTCGAGCAGCGAGGCGAGGTCCGGGCGCGCGCTTGCAGCGTCCGGGAACAATCGCGCGCGCAACGCGAGCAGCAGGTAGAACATCACGCCGACGCCGGCGAGATGGCCGAGCTGGCCCTGTGCACTTGTTGAAGAGTGCGGGCACGGATGCCCGCTTTGCGCTTCTTGCGCGTTGGACGCGCGCACCAGCAACGGATTGACGATCGCGTCCGCTGGCGGCAGCGTCGGTCCAGGCAGGTGATGGTCGGTCACGATCACGCGCATGCCGCGCGCACGCGCCGCGGCGACGCCCGCATGGCTGGCGATTCCGTTGTCGACCGTGACGACGAGGTCGGGCCGGATATCGGAGAGCGATTCCACCAGCCCGACGCCGAGACCGTAGCCGTCGACCATGCGATTGGGAACGCGGTAGCAGACATTGCGCGCGCCGAGCAGGCGCAGGCCGCGCACGGCGACCGCGGTGCCGGTGGCGCCGTCCGCATCGAAGTCGCCGACGATGCAGATGCGACTATCGCGCGCGATGGCTTCGGCGAGCAATTCGCACGCCTCGGGCACGCCGCCGAGCAACGCTGGCGCGACCAGGTCGGCGAGGCGCAGCGGTCGCGCTTCGTCGGTAGCCATGCCGCGTGCGGCGTACACGCGGGCGACCAGCGGATGCAGTTCGAGGGGCCAGTCCGCAGAGGTTGTCGCTTCGCGGCGGCGGATGGCGACAGCCTTCATGGAGTCACACCCGTTGAACGAAGCGACCAGCAGAGGGAATGTTTCAAGTCTCGTAACGGACGCCGGTGATCTCGTAGTTGCGCGTGCCGTTCGGCGCGTTGAACTCGAAGCTGTCCCCCTGGCTCTTGCCGATCAGCGCGCGCGCGAATGGCGAGGACACCGAGATGAGGCGCTGCTTGATGTCGGCTTCGAGGTCACCGACGATCTGGTAGGTGATTTCCTCGCCCGAGTCCTCGTCGGAGAGATCAACGGTGGCGCCGAACACGATGCGCGTGCCCGCATTGAGGCGGGTCACGTCGATGACTTCGGCGTGCGAAAGGGTCGCTTCCAGTTCCTGGATGCGGCCTTCGATGAAGCCCTGCATCTCGCGCGCGGCGTGATACTCGGCGTTCTCCTTGAGATCGCCGTGCGCACGTGCTTCGGCGATCGCGGCGATGATGCGCGGGCGATCCTCGCTCTTCAGGCGGTCGAGTTCGCCGCGCAGGCGCTCCGAGCCCTTCTTGGTCATCGGGGGTCTCTTCACGCTAGTTCCTTGTGCAGTTCCTGCAGGCTGTTGACGTCGGTGCTGTCGCGGAAGTCGAGCGAATGCAGCAACGCCTTCGCGCCGCTCACGGTGGTCGAGTAGGTCACGCGCTGCTGCAACGCCTCGCGCCGGATCGAGAAGGAGTCGGCGATCGCCTGCTTGCCTTCGGTGGTGTTGACGATGAATGCGATCTCGCCGTTCTTGATCAGGTCGACGACGTGCGGTCGGCCTTCGAGCACCTTGTTGATGCGCTCGCAGTCGACCCCGTGCTCGGCAAGATAGGCATGCGTACCTCCGGTCGCCACCAGCCCGAAGCCGCGTCGGACCAGATCGCGCGCGACATCCAGCAGGCGCGTCTTGTCTGCATCGCGCACCGACAGGAACGCCTTGCCGCCCTGCGGCGCGGCGATCCCGGCGGCCTCGTGCGCACGCGCGAACGCTGCGCCGAAGTTGCGGCCGACGCCCATGACTTCACCGGTCGAGCGCATCTCGGGACCAAGGATCGGATCGACGTTCTGGAATTTCAGGAACGGGAAGATCGCTTCCTTGACCGAGTAGTAGTCGGGCACGACTTCGCGTGTCGCGCCTTGCGCCGCGAGCGACTGGCCGACCATGCAACGCGCCGCGATCTTTGCCAGCGCAACGCCGGTCGCCTTGGCCACGAACGGCACCGTGCGCGATGCGCGCGGATTCACTTCGAGGATGTAGATCGTGTCGCCGCCGTTGCCGTCGGACTGGATCGCGAACTGCGTGTTCATCAGGCCGATGACCTTCAGTTCGCGTGCGAGCAGGCCGACCTGGCGGCGCAATTCGTCTTGCGTACCGGGCGAGAGCGAATACGGCGGCAGCGAGCACGACGAGTCGCCCGAATGCACGCCGGCTTCCTCGATGTGCTCCATCACGCCGCCGATCAGCACGTTGCCTTCGGCATCGGCGACGATGTCGACATCGACTTCACCGGCATGGTCGAGGAAGCGGTCGAGCAGCACGGGCGAATCGTTCGACACACGAACGGCGTCGCGAATGTAGCGCGACAGGTCGGCGTCGTCATGCACGATCTCCATCGCGCGGCCACCGAGCACGTAACTCGGGCGAACGACCAACGGATAGCCGATCTCGCGTGCGAGAGCGAGCGCTTCGTCGGCGTTGCGCGCGGTGCGATTCGGTGGCTGGCGCAGGCCGAGCTTCTCGATCAGCTTCTGGAACCGCTCGCGATCCTCGGCGAGATCGATGCTGTCCGGGCTGGTGCCGATGATCGGCACGCCGGCGGCTTCGAGTGCGCGCGCGAGCTTGAGCGGGGTCTGCCCCCCGTACTGCACGATCACGCCCTTCGGCTTTTCCTTGTCGACGATCTCGAGCACGTCCTCGAGCGTCAAGGGTTCGAAGTACAGGCGGTCGGAGGTGTCGTAGTCCGTCGACACCGTCTCGGGATTGCAGTTGACCATGATCGTTTCGTAACCGTCCTCGCGCAGCGCGAGTGCGGCATGCACGCAGCAGTAGTCGAACTCGATGCCCTGGCCGATGCGGTTTGGTCCGCCGCCGAGCACGATGACCTTGTCGCGCGCGGTCGGTTCGGCTTCGCACTCTTCCTCGTAGGTCGAGTACATGTACGCCGTGGTCGTGGCGAATTCAGCTGCGCACGAGTCGACGCGCTTGTATACCGGGCGCACGTTGAACGCACGCCGCAGCGCGCGCACCGCATTCTCGTCGGTGCCGACCAGCTCCGCCAGGCGCGCGTCGGAAAAGCCCTTGCGCTTGAGGCTGCGCATGCGCGCCGCGTCCAGCGCGGCCAATCCGCCGGCCTTGATCGCCGATTCGTGCCGCACCAGGTCCTCGATCTGCACGAGGAACCACGGATCGATGTGCGTCAGCGCGAACACGTCGACCTGCGTCAGCCCCGCGCGGAAGGCGTCGGCGACGTAAAACACGCGATCGGGACCGGGCTCCTTCAGCTCGCGCTTGAGGACCGCGAGTCCTTCCGGAGTGGACGCATCGACCTTGCTGGGATTGAGGCCGTTCTTGCCGGTTTCGAGCCCGCGCAGGGCCTTCTGCAGCGACTCCTGGAACGTGCGTCCGATCGCCATCACCTCGCCGACCGACTTCATCTGCGTGGTGAGGCGCGCGTCCGCGGCCGGGAACTTCTCGAACGCGAAACGCGGGATCTTCGTCACGACATAGTCGATCGCCGGCTCGAACGAGGCCGGCGTCCTGCCACCCGTTATGTCGTTCCTGAGCTCGTCGAGCGTGTAGCCGACCGCGAGCTTCGCCGCGACCTTGGCGATCGGGAACCCCGTCGCCTTCGAGGCGAGCGCGGAGGAGCGCGACACGCGCGGATTCATCTCGATGACGACGACGCGGCCGTCCTGCGCGTTGATGCCGAACTGCACGTTCGAGCCGCCGGTATCGACGCCGATCTTGCGCAGCACCGCGATCGAGGCGTCGCGCAGGCGCTGGTATTCCTTGTCGGTGAGCGTCTGCGCCGGCGCGACCGTGATCGAGTCGCCGGTGTGCACGCCCATCGGATCGAGGTTCTCGATCGAGCAGACGATGATGCAGTTGTCCGCGGTGTCGCGAACCACTTCCATCTCGAATTCCTTCCAGCCGAGCACGGACTCCTCGACCAGCACCTCATGCACGGGCGATAGCTCGAGGCCGCGCTTGACGATTTCCTCGAATTCCTCTTTGTTGTAGGCGATGCCGCCGCCGCTGCCGCCGAGCGTGAAACTCGGGCGGATGATGGTCGGATAGCCGACGTCGGCCTGCGCCTCGACCGCCTGCTCGAACGTGCGCACGACGCGCGCACGCGGGCATTCGAGGCCGATGTCCTTCATCGCGACGCGGAACAGCTCGCGATCCTCGGCCATGCGGATCGCATCGCGCGAGGCGCCGATCAGCTGGACGCCGTATTTCTCCAGCACGCCGTGGTCGGCGAGGTCGAGCGCGCAGTTGAGCGCGGTCTGTCCGCCCATCGTCGGCAGCAGCGCGTCGGGGCGCTCCTTGGCGATGATCTTCTCGACCGTGGTCCAGTTGATCGGCTCGATGTAGACCGCATCGGCCGTGCCCGGGTCGGTCATGATCGTCGCCGGGTTCGAGTTGACGAGGACGACGCGATAGCCCTCTTCCTTCAGCGCCTTGCAAGCCTGCGCGCCCGAATAGTCGAACTCGCAGGCCTGCCCGATCACGATCGGGCCGGCACCGATGATGAGGATCGTGCGCAGATCAGTTCTTTTTGGCACTGCTTGCACCTGGTTGCGTCTTCGCGGGCGCCGGCGTCGTTGCGGGCGGCGGCGCGGTCGCCGCGGCTGGCGCGGCTTCCTGCGCCGGCGGCAGCACCACGCTGACGTTGCGGATGGTCTCGCGCGGAACCGTCAGCTCGACCGAACCGTGCTCAGGGCCGAGCTGGATCGTCAGCCCCGGGTTCGTGTACTTGATCAGCTTGCCGCGACGGACCGTGTCGAACGTGGTTTCGATCACGAGATCGCTGCCGACACGCTGTTCGAGTTCGGTGTATTCGACCAGTTTGCCGATCGGCTGCGACGCCTTGGTCTCGACCGCAGGCGCAACCGCTTCCGCCGGTTTCTGCGCGGCGGCATGGTGGTGCTTGCGCGCGAGCGCGCTGTCGGCTGCGGAGAGCGCGAACAGGCCGGCAATGGCGAGAGTGAGGGTACGTTGCTTGATCATGTCGTTTACGCCGCGGCAGCCGCGCGCGCCTCCATCAGGTGGATGAACCGATCGAACAAACCGGCCACGTCGTGCGGGCCGGGACTCGCTTCCGGGTGACCCTGGAAGCCGAACGCCGGCGCATCCGCCAGCGCAATGCCTTGCAGCGAGCCGTCGAACAGCGAGCGAAGGGTCGCGCGCGCATTCACGGGCAAGCTCGCTTCGTCGACCGCGAAGCCGTGGTTCTGGCTCGAGATCATCACGCGGCCGCTGGCGAGGTCGATGACCGGGTGGTTTGCGCCGTGATGGCCAAACTTCATCTTGAGCGTGCGCGCGCCGACGGCGAGTCCCAGCAGCTGGTGGCCGAGGCAGATGCCGAAGGTCGGCACCTGGGCGCGGATGAACTCGCGGATCGCCGCGATCGCGTAGTCGCACGGCTCCGGATCGCCCGGACCGTTGGAAAGGAACACGCCGTCCGGGCGCAGCGCGAACACCTCGCTCGCCGGCGTCTGCGCCGGCACGACGGTGACCTCGCAGCCGCGGTCGGCCAACATGCGCAGGATGTTCTGCTTCACGCCGAAATCGTACGCGACGACGCGGAAGCGCGCAGCCGGCAGGGTGAAGGCGGCATGGTCGAGGTCGTAGCTGCCTTCGCGCCAGACGTGCCGTTCGCGCACCGACACGACCTTGGCCAGATCCATGCCCTTGAGGCCCGGGAACGCGCGCGCCGCGGCGAGCGCGGATTGTTCCGAAACCTCGGCGCCGGCGACGATGCAGCCGTTCTGCGCTCCGGTGTCGCGCAGGATGCGGGTCAGGCGGCGCGTGTCGATGTCGGCGATCGCGACGATGCCGTTGCGCTTCAGGTACGCGTCGAGCGTTTCCTGCGAACGCCAGTTGCTCGCCGCGAGCGGCAGGTCGCGAATCACGAGGCCGGCCGCGTGCACTCGCGACGATTCGGCGTCCTCGGCGTTGCATCCGGTGTTGCCGATATGCGGATAGGTCAGGGTGACGATCTGCTGCGCGTAGGACGGATCGGTGAGGATCTCCTGGTAGCCGGTCATCGCCGTGTTGAACACGACTTCACCGCTGGTCTGCCCGTCCGCGCCAATGGAGGTGCCGCGGAAAACGCTGCCGTCGGCAAGTGCGAGGAGAGCTGGAGTCGTCATGCGTTCGCCCATGCTGGTCGTGGAGGCACCGGAACCGCGTCGATCCGGGTGCGACAGTACCCGCGGGCGGGCGCGAGCCAGTCCGTGGGGCTGAAAAGGAATCAAGGCGAGCGCAAATTCTAGGGGTCGCGTCGGCTCGTGTCCACCCGCAATGCCCCCGCCTCGCGGCTACAATCGCGCGTCCGTTCAGGGTTCGCTCTCGCAATGCACGCTGTTGCCCCTCCTATCGACGCCGCGCCGGCGGGCCTTCTCGATCCCGCCCGCCTCGATCGTCCCGACACCCTGGTTTGCGAGCAGCCGTTCGCATTCCTGATCGCCCGCGAACAGTTGCCCGCGACAGCGGCCGCCGATCTGGCCCGGGATTTTCCGCGCTATGGCAACGCGGGTTTCTTCCCGCACGAAGCCGCCGATTGCGGCATCTCGGTGAATCGACTCGTCGACGAGCTGACCTCGCCGGCATTCGCCGACGCGATCGGCGCGCGCCTCGGCATCCCACAGCTTGGCCGGCATCCGAGTCTGGTCACGCTTTGCCGGTCTCTGAATCTGCGTCACGGCACCATCCATACGGACAGCAAATCGAAGATCGCCACCGCCCTCGTCTACCTGAACGAAAGCTGGCCCGACATCAGCGAAGGCTGCCTGCGTTTCCTCAACCGCATCGACGACATCGACGACCTCGCCGTGCCCGAGGTGCGTCCGCTCTACGGCACGCTCGTTGCGTTCCGCCGCGCCGACAACTCGTTCCATGGCCACCTGCCGCACGCAGGCGAACGGCGCGTGATCCAGGTCGCGTGGCTCACGAGCGAGGACGAGAAGTTGCGCAAGACCCGACGCGGCAAGCTGTCGCGCCTGTTCAAGAAGCTGTTCGGCGGCATCGACCGGCGGCTCGGAGCCGGTCGCGACCGCAACGCCGCGCACCGCGACTGAGCGCCGGATGACGCCGGTCGCGCTGCATTCACTGATCGAAGTCCTCGCCTACTTTGTCGGCTTCCGCCTGTTCCTGCGCGAGCGGCGGCGCCTGGCGCTGCCGGTGCTCGAGGATAGCGACCGCAGCGTGTGGATCGGTTTCGGCGCCATCCTCGGCGCAGCACTGGGCGCGAAACTCGGCTTCTGGATCGAGGATCCGCCATCGGCGTTCGCACAATTCCCGGATTGGCGCCACCTGCTCGAGGGCAAGACGATCGTGGGTGCGCTGCTCGGTGGCCTCGCCGGCGTCGAGATTGCCAAGCGCGCGATCGGAGCGCGCGGTTCCAGCGGCGACGCGTTCGCGCTGCCACTGATTGTCGGCATCGCGATCGGACGCGTCGGCTGCTTCCTTGCCGGACTCGCCGATCACACCTTCGGCAATCCGACCGTCCTGCCGTGGGGCATCGATTTCGGCGACGGCATCGCTCGCCATCCGACCCAGCTCTACGAAATCGTGTTCCTTGCCGCGCTCGCGCTGCTGCTGCATCGACGCCGCGATGCGTTCGCGCAAAGCGGCGACCGCTTCCGCGCCTTCATGGTCGCCTACCTCGCGTTCCGCCTGCTGGTCGATGCAATCAAGCCGGTGCCGTATGCGTATTTCGGCTTCCTCTCCGGCATCCAGCTGCTGTGCATCGCCGGGCTGTGCTACTACTGTCGCGACCTGCCTCGTCTGGGGAGAGCCATGTGGGCGCGAAGGTAAGGCCGTACCTGTTCTATGACAGCGCCGTGTCGATCTGCTCGACCTGCCTCGCGCGGGTCGAGGCGAAGATCCTGCTCAAGGACGACAGGGTCTTCCTCGAGAAATGGTGCCCCGAACACGGCCGCGAGCGCGTGCTGATCGCCGATGACGCCGCGTACTACCGCAAGGCACGCGAAGTATTCATCAAGGCGCCCGAATTGCCGCGGCGCTTCAACACCGAACAGCGCTGGGGCTGTCCCTACGACTGCGGCCTGTGTCCGGAACACATGCAGCACAGTTGCCTGTCGCTGGTCGAGATCACCGACCACTGCAACCTGCGCTGCCCGATCTGCTACGCCGACTCCGGCCCGCACCGGCCGGGTTATCGCGACCTTGCCACGGTCGAGCGCATGCTCGACGCGGTCGTCGCCAACGAGGGCGAACCCGATGTCGTGCAGATTTCGGGCGGCGAGCCGACCCTGCACCCGGATTTTTTCGCGATCCTCGATGCCGCAAAGCGACGTCCGATCCGGCATCTGATGGTCAATACCAATGGCCTGCGCATCGCGAAGGAGCCTGACTTCGCCGCGCGCCTGAAACAATACGAGCCGGGTTTCGAGTTGTACCTGCAGTTCGATTCCCTGCGCGACGAGGTACACCGGGACCTTCGCGGCGCGAAGCTGTCGGAAGTCCGCCGCCGCGCACTCGATCGGCTCAACGAACACGACATATCGACGACTCTCGTCGTCACCGTCAAGAAGGGCCTCAACGACGGCGAGCTCGGTGAGATCATCGAGTTCGCGCTGAAACAACCCTTCGTTCGCGGCGTGACGTTCCAGCCGATCCAGGCTGCAGGGAGGCTCGAGAACTACGATCCCGCGCGCGACCGCCTGACCCTCACCGAAGTACGCCGGCGCATCCTCGAACAGACGCAGGTGTTCGAGCCGGACGACCTGATCCCGGTGCCGTGCAATCCCGACTGCCTCGCAATGGCCTACGCGCTCAAACTCGGCGATGCGACCGTGCCGCTGACGCGTTTCGTGTCGCCGGAAACGCTGATCGCGAAGGGTCGCAACACCATCGTGGTGGAGCGCGACGAGGCGCTGCGCGCGCACGTGTTCGAACTGTTCGCGACGAACCATTCGCCGGAGTCGCAGGCGTGCTCGCTGTCCGACCTGCTGTGCTGCTTGCCGCAGGTGCAGGCGCCGCAGGACTGGGGCTATCGCAACGTGTTCCGCGTGCTGATCATGCAGTTCATCGACGCGCATTCGTTCGACCTGCGCGCGGTGAAGAAGTCGTGCGTGCACATCGCGCAGCCGGACGGCCGCCTGATTCCATTCGACACCTTCAACCTGTTCTACCGCGATGATCGCGTGCAGCAATTGGATGCACTGCGCCGTCGTGCCGAACGCAGCTATCCATGAACGGGAGTGCCGCATGAATGATCGAGACGTCGTGGCCCGGCCACCAGCCCAGGGCGGACAAGGTTCCCTGCTGCTCGGCGTGGCCTGCGCATGGGGCATGCTGATCGGCGGCTACGCGCTGGTCGTCGGGCTGCTCGGCATCGGCAACAACCAGAACGACGCCGCGATCATGCTGCTGCTCGCCCTGCCCTGGCTCGGCATGCTCGCGCTGATCGTCTGGTTCGCGGCCACCGGCAGGCCACGCAGCGCGCTCGGCATCGTGGTTGGCATCGGCACGATCATCGGTGTGGCGATGCTGCTCGTCGCAGCGTGCTTCGGACTGCTCGCTGGCTGGCACTGACGAGGCTTGCTGAACCGCCGCACAGCTGGCACTGCGAGGGACTCGCTCCGCGCGCCTGCACGGCCTATGCTTCCGTCGACGCCAAGGAGGCTGCCATGCATCGAATCTTCCGTTCCACTGCCGCCCTTGCCTGCGCGCTCGGCGTTGCCGCCGCATTCGTGGTGCTGCCCGCATCCGCGCGCCACGGCGAGCCCCCCTACAGCCTTGCAAATCCGGCCAAGGCCGGCGTCGACGTTCCGATCGAAGATGCCGGAGCGGTGGACGCCGCGCAGCTTCGACGCGACGCCGACCGCATGCAGGGTACCCATGGCGTGCGCGACAAGCGGCAGAAGGTGGCCGCGTCGAACCGCGTTTCGATCACGCCCGATGCGCAAGGGCGCTGGGACACGCTCGATGACGGCTCGCGACTCTGGCGCGTGCGCGTGCGCACAACCGGCGCGACCGACCTGCGCCTCGCATTCGCGCACTTCGCGCTGCCGCGCGGGGCAACGCTGTATCTGATCGGCGCCCATGATTTCTACCAGGGTCCGTACACGAGCGCGGATGCGCTCGATGGCACCTTCCATTCCGCGGTCGTGCCCGGCGATACCGCGACGGTCGAACTGCGCGTGCCGCCACGCGCATCGGTCGGTGCGGCGCAGCTGGAGATCAGCCGCGTCGGCGCTGGATTCCGCGACCTGTTCAAGCGCAGCAAGGCGGTGTCGGACGTGGGCGATTCCGGCGCCTGCAACATCAACGTCGCCTGCCCGCTCGGCCAGCCCTACCCGAACGAGATCCGCGCGGTCGGCCACTACGAATTCGACGCCGACGACGGCAGCGGCACCTACATCTGCACCGGCACGCTCGTCGCCGACGTGCCGCACGACCGCCGCAACTGGTTCCTGACCGCGCACCATTGCATGTCGACGGCTTCGGAGCCGCAATCGATGGTCGTCTACTGGAACTACCAGTCGACCCAGTGCGGCAGCAACGTCGCGCCATCGGGCGGCTACTTCAACGACGACCAGCACGGCGCGACCCTGCGCGCGACGCGCGCCGATACCGATTTCACCCTGGTCGAACTCGCCGGAACGCCGGATACCGACTGGAACCTCTACTACGCCGGCTGGGACGCCAGCGGCAACGCGCCCGGCGGAACCATCGGCATCCACCACCCGTCCGGCGACGTCAAGAAGGTCACCGCCGGCCCGCGACCGACGACGATGGACGGTTGCATCTCCTCCACCAATGGCAGCTCGACCCACTGGCATGCGGGTCCCTACAGCCAGGGCACGACCGAGGGCGGTTCGTCCGGCTCGGGCCTGTTCAGCGCGGCCGGCAGCCTCTCGCCGGACCGGCGCCTGATCGGCACGCTCTCCGGCGGCAGCGCCCTGTGCAGCGACGTCTCGCCGAGCCAGCCGAACAACGGCTACGACTGCTACGGCAAGCTGTCGGTCGGCTGGACCGGCTCGAGTGCCGCGGCGCGCCTGCGCGACTGGCTCGATCCGGACAACACCGGCGCGACCGCCACCGCGGGCATCGACCAGAATGCAGCGACATCCACCGACACCCGCGGCCACTCGACCCACGCGCTGCCGGAGATCCTGCGCAATCTTCCACCGCCAAACAGCGGAGCACACCGATCCGTCCGCTGATCGACTCGCACTGTCACCTCGACGCGGCCGAGTTCGATCAGGACCGCGACGCGATCATTGCTCGCGCGCGGGACGCCGGCGTAACGGCACAGGTCATCCCCGCAGTCGCATGCGCCGGATTCGACAAGCTGCGCGCGTTGTGCGCGGCGCACGAAGGCCTGCATCCGGCATGGGGACTGCATCCGATGTTCCTCGCCGAGCATCGGCCCGGACACCTCGATGCGCTGCACGACTGGCTCGAACGCGAACGCCCGGTTGCCGTCGGCGAATGCGGCCTCGATTTCTTCGTCGAAGGCCTCGACCCCGACCAGCAGCGGCTGTACTTCCTGCGCCAACTCGAACTCGCGCGCGAATTCGACCTGCCGCTTATCCTGCACGCGCGCCGGGCAGTCGATGAGGTCATCGCCACGCTGCGCCGCGTCGGCGGACTGCGTGGCGTCGTGCACAGTTTTTCCGGCAGCGAAGAACAGGCGCGCCAACTGTGGAAGCTCGGCTTCCTGATCGGACTGGGCGGCCCGATCACCTACGAACGCGCGAACAAGCTGCGCGGCCTCGTCGCGACCATGCCGCTGGAGTTCCTGCTGCTGGAAACCGATGCGCCCGACCAGCCGCTGGCGACGCATCGCGGCGAGCGCAACGAGCCGGCGTACTTGTCCGAAGTGCTGGCCACGGTCGCGACCTTGCGCCGCGAAGATCCGCAAGCGATCGCACGGGCGACCACGCACAACGCCCGCAATCTGTTCGGCCTGCCGTAGGGCGGGTCGAGCCGCACAGCGGCGAGTCCCGCCGCACCCCTGCCCCGGACGTTCGCGCGCAAGCGGCGGCGGCATGCGCTTTGCGCGTACCGCCTTACGCCACCTTCAGCAGCCTGGCCAGACCCCGCGACACCGCCGCGAACGCGAACGCCGCGGTAACGTGTGTCGCCGCACCGAGGCCGCCGCCGCAATCGAGCTTCATCGAATCGCTACTCTCAGGCCGCGTGCCGCAGACGCTGCCGTCGGCCTGCGGATAGCGCACGTTCTCGCGCGAATAGACCGCCTGCACACCGAAGTAGCGCTTGGGCCCGCGCGGGAAGTTGAATTCCTCACGCAGCTTCTTGCGCACCAGCGCCAGCATCGCGTCATGTTCGGTCTTCGACAGGTCGCGCACGTTGACGAGCGTGGGATCGGTGCGACCACCGGCCGAGCCGATCGTGATCAACGGCAACTTGCGCCGCCGGCACCAGGCAATCATCTCCACCTTGACGCGGAATGCGTCGCAGGCGTCGATGACGAGGTCGTATCCACGGTCGAGCAGCGTGGGGAGATTGGCCGGCGTGAGGAACTGCCCGATCGCGTCGGTGGTGATCGCCGGATTGATCGCGCGCGCGCGATTGGCCATCACCGCAACCTTGGCCTTGCCGTACTCGCCGTCGAGCGCGTGCAGCTGGCGGTTCGTGTTGCTCACGCAGACTTCGTCGGCATCGATGAGGGTGAGGCGACCGACGCCACTGCGTGCGAGCGCCTCGACCGCCCACGAACCGACTCCGCCGATGCCGACGATGCACACGTGCGCCTGCGCGAGGCGCTCGATGCTGCCGGCACCGTAGAGGCGGTCGATTCCGCGGAAGCGTTCAGCGTGGGTCGGGGTATCCATGCGGCGGGCAGCGTATCATCGCCACGCGCCGTTGCACCGGGCGCGATCAGGAGACACACGATGGCGAACCCGCTGACGCGACCGCTGCTGCGCTGGGCCGAGGGTCTGCGCTTCCCGCGCCTGGCGATGATCACGGCCGTCCTGTTCTTCGTCGACCTGCTGATTCCGGATTTCATTCCCTTCATCGACGAGATCCTGCTTGGCCTTGGCACCCTGCTGCTGGCGAACCTCAAGCGACGCAAGCAGGACGGCCCGGCCTGACATGCGCTATCTCGTCTGCCTGGTCGTCGGCGCCGTCATCGGTGGCCTGTTCGCGATGACGCTCGCGAACGCGTTGCAGCGGCGCAATGCGTGGCCGCGCGCGCTGATGAACGTGATGCAGCACGAACTCGGCGATGCACGCAACGCGGCGAAGGGCGGAACGTGCCCGTCGCCCGTGCTGCAGCGGGCATCGGAGCATCTGCGCCTGCTCGCCGGCGACCTCGAACCGGCCCTGCTCGCTACCGGCAGCAGGGACCGCGTGCTGAGCCAGTACATGCGCGATTTCGGCAAGGTGGTCACCGCCTGGGAGCCAGGCGCGGGCTGCATGCGCCAGGCCGAGGCGCTGACCACGATCACGAACGCCTGCGAGGCGTGCCACCGCGACTATCGCTGACTCCTCCATCACCGCGGCGGGCGCGAAAACCGAGTGGAGACAAATACAGAACTGTCTGGTATTGTTTTAGGACAGGCCGCGCAATCGCCTGCAGCGCCACGTCAGCGGCGCAATGCCCTCAACGTACCCAGCAACGTGGATTCAATGGCCGCACCCGCCCGCCGCCTCATGCTCGTCGCCGCCTGCGTTGTTGCGCTGGCGGCTTGCTCGATTCCCCCGAAGCCGGATCGTCCGGCCCTGCGCGACGAAGCGCCGCTCGCCGGCGTGTCCGTGCCTGACAATGGCACATGGCCGGATGCTCAGTGGTGGAAACGCTACGCCGACCCGCAACTTGATCGCCTCGTCGAACAGGCGCTGGCCGGTGCACCGACGCTCGACGAAGCGCACAAGCGCCTGACGGTTGCATTGAGCGCGGTCGAAATCGCGCGCGCCCAGGGCGGCCTCTCGTCGCAGGCGAATGGGCAGGTGCAACGCCAGCGCCTGAGCGAGAACGGCCTGATTCCACCGCGCTTCCTCGGTTTCACCTGGTACAACCAGGGCGACCTGAGCCTGCAGTTCCAGTACGACTTCGATTTCTGGGGCAAGACGCGCGCGGCGGTCGCCGCCGCCGTCGACGAAGCGCGCGCAGCACAAGCCGAGCGCAGCGCGGCGAGCCTCATGCTGACCAGCGCGATCGCCGACACCTATTTCGGCTGGCAATCCGACCAGGCGCACCTCGCACTCGCCGGCGACTCGATCGTCGTGCTGCAGCGCTATCGCGCGCTGTCGGTCAAGCGCGTGGACCGTGGCATCGACCAGCCCGATCTGGTGCACCAGGCCGATGCGCGCCTCGCTGGCGCGCGCGAAATGCAGGCGGGTTACGCCGGCGCCGCGAAAATTCGCCTCGCCGCGCTCGCGGGACTCCTCGGCGTCGCCCCGGCCGACCTGCCGAAACTTGAAGCACGCCCATTGCCCGCCGTCGACGCGGCACTGCCCGGCAGCGTCGGTCTCGACCTGCTCGCGCGCCGCCCCGACATCGCGGCGAGTCGCTGGCGGGTGGAAGCCGCAATGCGTCGCGTCGACCAGGCGCGTGCGCAGTTCTACCCCGACATCAGCCTCGGCGCGATGGTCGGCCTGCAGTCGGTCGATCTCGACAAGCTGCTCACTGCCGGCAGCCGCATGGGCGGCATCGGCCCGGCCGTTCACCTGCCGATCTTCGGCCGAGGACAGCTCAAGGCGAACTACGCCGTTTCGCAGGCACAGCTCGATGCCGCTGCCTCGCAATACGATGCAACCGTCGTCGATGCCGCGCGCGATGTCGCGACACAGGCGCTGAGTCTTGCGCAGATCGACGCGCGCAGGCGCGAACGCCAAGGCCAGATCGGCGCCACGCGCGCGCTCGAAGGCAGCGCAGCCGCGCGCGTGCGCCAGGGCGTCGCCGACGACCGCAGCGTGCTCGCCGCGCAGGCGCAGGTGATCGAGCAACGTGACGCCGCGATTACCCTCGACGCACAGGCCATCTCGACCCAGATCGCCTTGACCAAGGCGCTCGGCGGCGGCTACCACGTCGACGCCGATCCGCTCGCAGCCGATGCGAACTCACTCTCCCCGATCCAATCCGAACGAGCCGACGCACGATGAGCGCTTCCACCCCTCTTACCGCCGACACGCAGGACGGCGCAACGAACGGCAATGGCAAGCGGCGCGCCATCCTTTTCGTCATCGCGCTGGTATTCGTGCTGGCCGGCATCGCCTGGTACCTTCTGTGGCTATTCATCTGGTCGCAACGTGAAGTCACCGACGACGCCTATGTCAGCGGCAACCAGGTGATCCTTTCCGCGCAGGTACCGGGGACCGTCGTCGCAGTGCTCGTCGACGACACCCAGCGCGTCGAGGCCGGCCAGGCACTGGTCAAACTCGATCCGACCGATGCCGACGTGGCTCTCGCGAAGGCGAAGAGCGCGCTCGCGAGCGCGGTCCGCCAGGTGCGCCAGCAGACCGCGATGGCCTCGCAGTACGACGCCGCGATCGACGCGCGACGACTCGACCTGTCGCGCGCGCAGGCGGACCTGCAACGTCGCCAGCCGCTGCTGGCCGACAAGGCGATCGCGACGGAGGAAGTCGCGCATGCGCGCGAAGCCGTCGAGACCGCCAAGACCGCACTCGATCTCGCCACGCGCCAATCGGCCGCCTCGCATGCACTGGTCGACGGCACCGATGTCGCCCGCAACGCATCCGTGATGCAGGCGAAGGCTGCGTTTCGCGAAGCATGGATCAATGCCGAGCGCAACGCGATCGTAGCGCCGATCGGAGGCTACGTCGCGCAGCGCAGCGTGCAGGTCGGCAGCCGTGTGCAGCCCGGCCAGTCGTTGCTGACGATCATCCCGCTGCACGACCTGTGGGTCGATGCGAATTTCAAGGAAAGCCAGCTCGCGCATATCCGCATCGGCCAGCCGGCAAAGGTGGAGAGCGACCTGTACGGCGGCGCGGTGGAGTTCGAAGGCAAGGTCGTCGGTCTCGCTGCCGGCACCGGTTCCGCGTTCGCGCTGCTGCCGCCGCAGAACGCGTCCGGCAACTGGATAAAGGTGGTGCAACGCGTGCCTGTGCGCATCTCGATCGATCCGAAGCAACTGGAGAAGACGCCGTTGCGCATCGGCCTGTCGACATCGGTCAAGGTCGACACGCACGAACGCTCCGGGCGCATGCTCGCCGATACCGGCAACAGTGCCGCGGTTGCGCAGACCGACGTCTACGCGCGCGACATCGCCAAGGCCGACGCCGAAGCCGACGCGATCGTCGCCGCGAACCTTCCCGGCGCGCACTGAGGAACGCCCCGATGGCTGCCTCCCCGGAGCAGCGCACGCCGTTGCCGCCCCTGCACGGCGCGCCACTCGCGCTGCTGACCGTCGCGATTGCGTTCGCGACGTTCATGGAAGTGCTCGACATCACGATCGTCAACGTGTCGGTGCCGCACATCGCCGGCAGCCTCGGCGTGAGTCCGCAGGAAGGCACCTGGGCGATCAGTTCGTATTCGCTCGCCAGCGCGATCATGCAACCGGTCAGCGGCTGGATCGGCCGCCAGTTCGGCGAGGTGCGCGCGTTCTGCGTGTCGGCATTGCTGTTCGTGCTGTGCTCGACCCTGTGCGGCATGGCGACCAGCATGCCGATGCTGGTGGTAGGCCGCCTGTTGCAGGGTGCCGGTTCCGGTCCGATGGTCGCGCTCAGCCTGAGCCTGCTGCTCAACAATTATCCGATCGACAAGAAGGGTCTCGCGCTCGCGCTGTGGGCGATGACGGTGGTGGTTGCGCCGATTTTCGGCCCGATCCTCGGCGGCTACCTCACCGACAATTTCTCGTGGCCGTGGATCTTCTACATCAACGTGCCGGTAGGCCTGCTCGCGATCGCGATCACCTGGACCCTGTTGCACAAGCGCGAGTCGGTTATCGTGAAGACGCCGGTCGACACGGTCGGCCTGGTGCTGCTGGTGATCGGCGTCGGCTGCCTGCAGTTCATGCTCGACAACGGCAACGACAAGGACTGGTTCTCCTCGCAGCTGATCGTCGCACTCGCGATCATCGCGGTGGTCTGCATCACGTTCTTCATCGCCTGGGAGCTGACCGACAAGCATCCGGTGGTCGACCTGTCGTTGTTCAGGAAGCGCAACTTCCTGGTCGGCGTCGCCGCGATGTCGTTCGGCATGTTCGGCTTCTTCGGCATCAACGTGGTCTACCCGCTGTGGCTGCAGACCGTGCTCGGCTATACCGCGTCGTGGGCCGGCCTCGCGACCGCGCCGGTCGGGATCCTCGCGTTTCTCGTCTCGCCGATCATCGGCAAGAACATCCAGAAGCTCGAGTTGCGCTCGGTCGTCACGTTCGCGTTCATCGTGTTCGCGGTCAGCTCGTACTGGTTCGCGACCTTCCCGGACAATGCCGCGTTCAACCAGCTGCTTTGGCCGCGCTTCATCATGGGCATCGGCATCCCGTGCTTCTTCATCCCGCTGAACCAGATCTTCCTGTCGGGACTGGAACCGCACCAGATCGCCTCGGCGTCAGGACTGGCGAACTTCTCGCGCACGATCGCGGCAAGCATCTCGACCGCCGTTTCGGTCACGCTGTGGCAGCATCGCGGCGAATACCACCACGCCCAGCTCGCCGAACACATCAACAGCGCCAGCCCTGCGGCGATGGATTACCTCAACGGCCTGAGTGCACTCGGCGTTCCCGCCGCGCGCAGCTGGAGCATCATCGAAGCGGTCGTCACGCGGCAGGCGTTCACGCTTGGCGTCAACGACGTGTTCCTGGTGTGCACCGCACTGTTCCTCGCGATGATTCCGGTCGTCTGGTTCGCCAAGCCGCCGTTCGGCAATGTCGCGGCGGGCGCGGGGCACTGATCGCTGCGGAGGACCGCGGGCCGAACAGCGCCTGCGTATCCCCATCCCGCTCTTCCGGGGGATCGCCCCGGTGCGTGACCGATGCCGGCGGGCGGGACGCGGTCGCGCAGCGACGCGCCCCGCCACCAGGCAAACTCAGTCGCGCTCCCAAGGCGCGTGCGCCTCGACCTGCGAAGGACTGGTCAGCGATTGCGCCACCGGCACATCGGTCGGCACCTTGATCTCGGGCAGCTTGCCTTCGCGCAGCTTCGCGTTGGTCGTGGCGAGTTGGCCATTCTGCAGACCGGCGAACTGTTTCTCGACGTCACCGAGTTCACTCTCGAGCGCGTCGATGCGCGCGAGCTGGTAGTCGGTCGGTTTCCCGTCCCAGGACGTGATCGCGCCGTACAGCGTGTCCATGTGCTCGCGCAGGCGTTCCTCGCCGGTAATCGCACCGCCCTCCTTGGTCGCGACGATCTTCTTGCGTATCGTGTCGGCCTGGTCCGAGAGCGCCGCGAGTTGCTTGCGCGTGGCGTCGCCGGCGGGCAATTTCGCCGCGCTCGCATCGGCCTGCGCACGCACCGCGTTGATCCGATACACGAGATCGGTCATCTTGCCGAACAGGCCGCTCACGCGCATTGCGGCGTCGAATTGCGCGCGATGGTCAGCCACCGAATAGGTCGCACGACGATCGAGTGCGACGTCGATCTTCGTCTCGTAGACTTCCTTGCCCTTGGTCATGCGCACCGTGTACGTGCCGGGCGGGACGCGCGGCCCCTGGGTCGAGTTGAACGCGACCTGCGCCGCCGATGGCACGCGCGGCGGCTTCGCGCGCATCTGCCAGCTGACGCGATTGATGCCACGACGCACGCTCGCCGGAATCGTGTCGAGCACCAAGCCCTTGTCGTCGAGCACCTCGATCTTCAGCTTGCCGAACAGGTGGCGGCTCTTCTGGTAATAGGTGATCTCGGCGCCATTCGGCGGATTCGGTCCGCTGAAGGCCGCATCGCCTTCGGACCAGCCACCGAATGCGTTGATGCGCTGCTGCACCGGCCGCGTGGCGAGGAAACCGGCCTCGCGCGCCAGCATAGTGTCGTCGAGCGCGCGCAGCGGCGTGAGGTCGTCGATGATCCAGATGCCGCGTCCATGCGTGGCCAGTGCGAGCGAGGCGTCGCGCTGCTGGAACGCGAGATCGCGCACCGCGACCGCGGGGAAATCGGCGCCCTTGAACGCGGCCCACTCGCGTCCGCCGTCGGGCGATATCCACAGTCCGAACTCGGTGCCGAGGTAGAGCAGGCCCTGCTTGTGCGGGTCTTCCTTGATCACGTGCGCGTAGCCGCGCACGCCCTTGTCGGCCTTCGGCGCCAGCAGCGCGGTCCAGCTGCGACCATAGTCGCGCGTCTGGTAGACGTATGGCGCCATGTCGCCGAACGTGTGGCGATCGAACGCGACCAGTGCGGAGCCGGGGTCGAAGCCGCTCGCCTGCACCCACGACACCCACGAATTCGCCGGCACGCCCTTGATGTTCGCACCGACATTGCTCCAGCTCTTGCCATCGTCGCGGGTCAGCTGAACGTTGCCGTCATCGGTGCCGACCCAGATCGTGCCGGCTGCCTTCGGCGATTCGCTGATCGAGTAGATCGTCGTGTGCATCTCGGCGGCAGAGTTGTCGACCGTGATGCCGCCCGATTCTTCCTGCTTCTGCTTGGCGGGATCGTTGCTCGTGAGATCGGGGGAAATGCGGTCCCAGCTCTGGCCGTGGTCGCGCGAACGGAACAGGAACTGCGCGCCAACGTATAGCGTGCCCTTCTCGTTCGGACTCAGCGCGATCGGCGTGTTCCAGTTCCAACGCAGCTTCTCGCCCTTGCCGGCCAATGGCTGGATCGAGCGGACCTCATGCGTGTGACGGTTGATGCGCCCGATCGTTCCGCCCTGCGCCTCCGCATATAGGTAGTCGGCATCGGACGGATCCTCCCACACCCAGAAGCCGTCGCCGCCGTACATGTTTTCCCAGCGCTGGTTGGTGATGCCGCCTGGATACGCGCTGTCGCCGACCCACGCACTGTTGTCCTGCAGGCCGCCGTACACATGGAATGGATCGGAGCTGTCGACGCTGACATGGTAGAACTGCGACACCGGCAGGTTGTTCTGCTTCCACCACTTGTTGCCGCCATCGTACGACTGCCAGAGGCCACCGTCGTCACCGCTGATGACGTGCTGCACGTCGGTCGGATCGATCCAGATCGCGTGGTGGTCGCCATGCGTGCCGCCGCCGACATTGGCGAAGCTCTTGCCGCCGTCCTGGCTCTGGATCAACGCGAGATCCGGCTTGAACAGGCGCTCCGGGTTGGTCGGATCGACGACCAGGTTGGCGAAATAGAACGGACGCCACACCATCATCTGGCTCTTGTCGCGCTTGTCCCAGGTCTTGCCGCCGTCATCCGAGCGATACAACGCCGAGTCGGTCGATTCGACCAGTGCGTAGACGATGTTCGATGCCGACGGCGCCACCGCGACCGCGATGCGGCCGTATGGCTTCTTCGGGAAACCCTTGTTCGCCACATCGGTGGTTTCGGTCCAGCTGCGACCGCCATCGGTGGAGCGGAACAGGCCGCTGCCGGATTCGGCCGTCGCCGACTCGCCGCCGGAACGGAACGTCCAGGCCTTGCGGCGGAAATCCCACAGGCCGGCGAACACGACGTCGGGGTTCTTCGGATCGAGGCTGATCGAGGAGCAGCCGGTCGAGAGGTTGCGCCCCTTCAACAACAGCTGCCAGCTCTTGCCGCCGTCGCTGGTCTTGTACAGGCCGCGATCGCTCGAATCGCTCCACAGTTTGCCCGGCACGCACGCATAAACGACGCTGCCGTTGCGCGGATCGACGATCAGCTTGGCGATGCGCTCGGAAGCGTCGAGACCCATGTGCGTCCACGTCTCGCCGCCGTCGGTCGACTTGTAGATGCCATTGCCGATCGACACGGAATTGCGCGTCCACGATTCGCCCGTGCCGACCCAGATCGTGTCGTGGTGGGATGGATCGATCGCGATCGCGCCGATCGACTGCACCGGCTGCTTGTCGAACACCGGTTTGAACGTGGTGCCGCCATCGGTCGACTTCCACACGCCGCCGGAGGCTGCACCGACGAACAACGTGGTCTTGCCGTCCTTGCCCGGCACCGCGTCGAGCGCGGCGATGCGACCGCTCATCTGGGCAGAACCGATGTTGCGTGCACCGAGGCCGGAAATGACGCCGGCATCGAAGCGCGGCGCGCTCGCCGCGGGAGGGTTGGCGGCCATGGCGCTGCCACCGACAATCGTGGCGAGTGTGACCGCGGCCACCCGCGCGGATTGCTTGCTGGAATGCCTCATTGGCCTGCTCCCTTGGCGGCGACCGCAGCCGGGAACGCGAACAACGCGTCGTCCAGCGGCACGTTCGCCTCCATCTTTTCGATCGTTACCTGCTGGTTGCTGCCGTCGGCCTTGTTGACCGTCGAAATCGAGAACGGGAAATACACACCCGCGACTTCCTCGTAATCGCCGTAGTCGCTGCTGCTCTCGACCTGCGTGCCGCGCACCATGCGTTGCGCGACGACGCGGATTTCCAGCCAGTGGTCCGGGTCGAGATAGACGTAGTCGACGTCGCCGTTCTTCAGGGTGACCTTGAGCTTGTGCGCCTCGGTGCCGTCGACGTCCTCGCTGCCGAGGTATTCGACCTTGCTGCCGCGCGCTTGCCAGTCGAACAGCGGACCGCCGATCGGGGCGTCGTCGGCGAACGCCTTGGCGTCGTCGGGCGTCATCTTCTCGGGATCCTTGCGGCCCTGGAACGGCGAGATCTGCCAACCGTCCTTGCCATCCCACGCCTGCACCGCGGTGAGGCCCTGCAGGCTCGCCTCGTTGCGGATTGACTCGGGCGCCTTCTGGTATTGCGCGAGGCCGAGCTCGAACTGGCCGCCGAACAGCAACTTGCCTTCGGCCTTTAGCGTCCTGATCGCCTGCAGGCGGGCAACGCCGCCGCGGGCTTCGAGGTTCTTCGCGACAAGTTCGTCGACGCTTGCCGCCTGCGCGCCTGCGCAAGCCAGCATCAACGCGAACAGCGCACCCTTCGTTCGCACGATCATGCAGTCCTCCTGGTCGTGCCGGCCCGCGCGATCGCAGGTGCGGCGATGGCAACAAGACCAGCTTAGCGCTTCGACCTCATCCCCGGGATGGGCTGGAAGTCATTCGAAGGACCGATATCGGCATGCCTCCGCTCAGGGTTTGTGCTGCGTTCGCGCAACCCAGCGCGCGGCACGGCGACCGAGTTCGATGCCGGGGCGTTCGACGAAGCGGTACACGAGCGTCGCGAGTGCCGCGGTGATCAGCGCATTCACGAGCAGGTAGACGCCAAGATGCTGCGCTCGCAACGCCGACTGCGGCGGCAGCCGCTGCAGGACCCAGAGCAGCAGCATGAAGACGACCGGATGGAACAGGTAGATCGAGTAGCTGATGCGACCCAGCCAGTCGGTCACGCGCGAGCGGATCTGCACGAAGCTGACCCCGACGACGAACACCAGCAGCCCGAGCGCATACGGGATGGTCGCATTCCCGGCAAACCCGATCGCGAGGGTCGCGCCGAGCGGAAGGATCAGAAGATGCCACGCCAACAGCCCGTACACGCCGTTGCGCAGCCATCGGTCGCCACGACCGCGCTCTTCCACCAGCGATTGGCGATACAACGCACCGAGCAGCATCAGCGACAGATTCAGCAAACCGAACGCGGTCGCCGAACCGATGGTCGACCGTCCGGTCAGCCAGTGCACGAACATCTCCGCCGAATGGACAAGAGTGAATGCGACCGCGAGCAGCAGCCACCGGCGCGGTTTGTCGAAACTGCGAAACACGAGCAGCAGCACGCACAACAGGTAAAACGCCCACTCGACCAACAAGGTCCAGTACAGCCCGAGCGCACTGCGCGCACCGAGGAAATCCTGCAACAGCGTCAGCCCGATGAGAAAATCACGCACGCCAAACGGAAGTCCCCAGACCCAGCAGGTCGCGAACGCACCGAGCGGTATCGACAGCCAGTACGCCGGGTATATGCGGAAGAAGCGCCGGATCAGGAAGGTGCCGATCGGCGCGGGCCGCTCGGGGTGGATGCTGAACGGGATTACATAGCCGCTGACGAGGAAGAACGTGACGACGCCGATGCGCCCGAAATCGAGCGCGGCGCTCCACTCGACCATCCAGCGCCCGGACACGCAAGCGCCAAGGCCCACGAACGCATCGGCGACGTGACGCCAGAGCACGAGCAGCGCCGCGATCGCGCGCAAGGCATCGATGTGGCGCAGGCGATGATCGCCCGCCGCCGAATCGTCCACGATGGCTTCCCTCATGCGCGACGCATCACAGCGAAACCCGCCCTCGCAGAATGTCCGCGTACATCACCCAGTCGCCGGCCAAGCTGTAGAGCGGATGGCTGAACGTCGCCGGCCGGTTCTTCTCGAACACGAAGTGGCCGATCCACGCGAAGCCGTAGCCGCACGGCGGCGCCAGCCACAACCAGCGTGCATCGCGCGTGGCCACCGCGACGGCGCACACGATCAGCACGAGCGTCGTGCCGACGAAGTGCATGCGCCGACACATCGCGTTCGCGTGCTCGGACAGGTAGTGCGGATAGAACTCGCGGAAATTCGCGTAGTGCGCCATGTCAGTGCTCGGGCAGCGGGATGAATTCGCTTTCGCCGGGGACCTGGCCCATGCCCTGCGCCTGCCATGCCGCCTTGGCGCGCTCGATGCGCGCCTTGTCGGACGCAACGAAGTTCCACCACAGCGTGCGCTCGCCATCGAGCGGCGCGCCGCCGCACAACAGCACCTGCGCGTCGGTGGATGCGACGAGCGCGACATCGGCATCACCGGCAAGCACCAGCATGCGTTCGGGCGCGACCGGCATGCCGTCGACGCGCACCTCGCCCGCGATCACGTACAGCGCGCGTTCGGCGTGCTCGGGCGGGATGCGCAGGGTCGCACCGGCCGCGAGTCGTGCATCGACGTACAACGTCGGCGTATAGACGCGCACCGGAGACTGCATTCCGAACGATTCGCCCGCGATCACGCACAGGCGCACGCCATCGTGCTCCGATTGCGGCAAGCTGCCCGCACCGTGATGGAAGAATCCCGGATCGGCCTCCTCGTGATCACGCGGCAACGCAATCCAGGTCTGGATGCCGTGCAGGCGATGGCCCGCCGCGCGCTCGGGCGCGGGCGTGCGTTCCGAATGCACGATGCCGCGCCCGGCGGTCATCCAGTTGACGTCGCCTGGGCGGATCACCTGCTCGAAGCCGAGGCTGTCGCGATGGGTCAATGCACCCTCGAACAGGTACGTCACGGTGGCGAGGCCGATGTGCGGATGCGGACGCACGTCGACGCCGCGTCCCGGCGCGAAATCGACCGGTCCCATGTGGTCGAAGAACACGAACGAGCCGACGTGCCGGCGCAGGCGGAACGGCAACAGCCGACGCACCACGAAGCCGTCGCCGAGATCGTGCAGGCGTGGTTCAATCAACAGGGAGGTCGCGTCGCTCATTCCGTCTCCGGCACGGGAAAGGCGATCATGCCAGTTTCGCGCCGCGCCGTGCTCGCGTCGATTTCAGAGACGCCAGCGAACACGGATGGAGCGCCCGCGACCACCAAGCCATCGCAGGCTCCACCTCGTCAATAGGCGCGGATATCGCGTGGCGGATCGCGCATGAACGCGGTCCACTGGCGCGCCAGTCCCGACAGGCCGCCGGGATAACCGGCATCGAATACCTTCTCGGCCAATACCGGCTCGCACGGCGACATCGCCTGCGCCGCAAGCACCCCGGCCAGCGAGGACTGGCCCGCGCGGTCGCGCATCAGCAGCGCGATCAACGCATACGCACGCAGGTAACGGCGCTCGCGTTCGCCAGCGGCGGTGGTCTCGGCATAGAAATCCGACCCCTCGCGCGACAAAAGGTCGACCAGCGCTTCGCTGCCGTCGCCACCAGGAGCCGCGCCGATCAGGCCGGTGCGCTGCGCGCCGACGTCGATCTGTCCACCCATGCCTTCGGTCCGGTAGCGCCCGAAGTATTCGGCCATGCCTTCGTTGAGCGACACCGGCAGGTTGCCGATCGACTCATGTACGAGCGCATGGGTGATCTCATGGCGCAGCACTGCGAAATTGATCTCCTCCGCCTCCTGCATGCGCACGTGGATCGTGCGATCGGCGGTCGAATAGGCACCGCTCGATTTCGCCAGTGCCGGCTCGCCGACCACGCGTGCGTACGCCTGCTCCGAGCGCACGAACACGATCTTCAAGGTCATCCCGACCGGAACCGGAACGCCGAGCGCGTCATGCATCAGGCGTTGCACGCCGAGCGCATCGGCGACCGCGCGTTGCTGCAACTGGTTCGGCAGGTCGACGTCGTAGCCGCTGGCCTGCACCACGATCACCGGCGCGGCAACCATCGCGATGACGCGCTGGTCCCTCGCGTTCGCGGGCGGCGCCTGGTCCGAATAGTGGGTGATGCCGGCGGCGTCGACCCATCGATGTACCGCGACTGGAGCGTGTGGTTTCGAAGATTGCGTATGCGCGAGGCAGGCAGCCGATTGCAGCGGCAGTGCCGCCTCGATCGCACGCCGCAGTACATCCGCCGGAGCCGGAGCCGGAGCCGGCGTCGGCGGCGGCGCAGAAATTTCAGGCGTGGCCTCGCGCGCGACCACGGCCGGCCCGGTTTCGACACCCGATGATGCCTGGACGACCGGCTCCGCAGGTACCCGGCTGTCGTTGCAGGAGCAAAGCAACGAAGCGGCCAGCGCAACGACGAGCGACGATGAGCGGAAATGGACGGGCGGCATGTCCCATTGTTCCCGATTGCGGTCCTCTTGTCCGCGCGTCGTGTCCGGTTCGTTGCGGTTAAGACGCACTGTCCGACGATCGGCGGAGGCCCAACGGCGTCCAGCGCCGGTGTCGCCACCACGCCCAACCCGTTCGGAGGACTGACATGAGCCGCTACATCGCCACCATCGCCGCACTCCTGCTCGCCAGCGCGACTGCGCAAGCGCAGGACCAAAGCACGACGTACCAGACCCCGCGGGGCGAAGTCACCGTCAACTCGGGGCAGCCGCAGCCCCGGGACTACGGCCCCGCGCCGTCGTTCGCCCAACTCGATCGCAACGGCAACGGGTACATCGGAAGCGATCAGGCGGACGCCTATCCGCCGCTGGCGAACGATTTCATCCATGCCGACGGCAATCGCGACGGCCGCATCAGCCGCGCCGAATACGAACGCTGGGCAGCGCACCGGTAATCGATGGGCGGGTGCCGTCCTCCCCACGGGCGGCACCCGCGCTTCAGTACCGCACCCAGCGGGCCCGGCGGAAGCGCCAGTCCGCCCCGATCCGCACCCAGCCTGCGCCCACGTAGCGATAACCCGCACGCGCCGGCACCCAGTAGCCATCGACCCAGACATGGCGATGACCGTTCCAGCGCCAGTATCCGGGCGCCCATACCTGGCCGACACGCACGCCGACACGCTCCACCCGCAACGGCGGTGGCGCGACACCGATTGATACGCCAACCACCGCACGCGCCTGCGCCGGCGACGGCGCAATGGCCCCGCCCGCAACAACGATCGCCAAGGCTGCCCACAATATCCCGCTGCGCACGATCCGCTCTCCTTCCTCGTTCGGGCGATATTGCCCTTGCGCGTCAAGAACGCGCGCACTGGCGGAGAGTTGACCGCGGTCCCCCGCGGCATTCAGTTGCGATCAAGCGGCAACCCACGGTTCGCACCGTGTTTCGGCTTCGCGGGATCTCGTTCCGCTGCGCTCAACATGTGGTTCGCGAGCAGGGTTCCGGCCATTCAGTCCGGCTTCGCACCGGACAGCTCGGCAAGACGGCGCGCGCGTTGCGGCGCCGGCAAGCGCGCGAGCGCGCGCACGTCCTCGTGGAACACGGTCCAGTCGGCGCCATCGCGCGCAAACAACGCTGCGAATGCATCCGTCCAGCGATCATACAAGCCGAACGGGACCAGGCTTGCGTTGTTGATCGGCGCCGCGACGAAAGCATCATAGGCATCATCGCCATTCCAGTCCTGATCACGCAGGTGTGCGTAGCGTTCGCGGAACGCATCGATCTCCTCGTGCTTGCGACGACGCAGCACGGCTTCGGCCTGCCCGGTTGCATACAGCGCGCGCAGCCGCTCGCGCAGGTCCAGCACCAGATGCGTGAACGCGCGGTCCTGCCTGCTGGTCGAAACCGGTGCCGGCAGGTGGTTCGCAGCATGCCAGTCGCGCAAACCCTGCATGGCCACGAAGCTCGCGTACGACTCGTTGAACGCGCTGTCGTCGCGCAGGTACACCTTCTGATGCGCAAGCTCGTGGAAGACCACGCCGTCAAGTTCATCATCGCCACCGCGCAGCATGCTTGAAACAATCGGATCGGCGAACCAGCCAAGCGTCGAGAACGCGGCGACACCGCGCACCGCGGTGTCATCGCCCTGCTCCGCAAGACGCTTGGCCTCGCGCTCGGCCAGCGTCCTGTCGAAATAGCCAAGATAGGCGACGCAACCGGCGATCGGAAAGCAATGCGTGACCGGTTCGACCGAGAACTCCGTCGTCGCGAACACGCTCCACGTCACGAACGGCCGGTCGAGCTGCACGTAACTCGTATAGCTTCGATTGACCGGCAAATCGAGGCGCTCGCTGGCGAAGCGCCGTGCGGCCTGCACCCGGCGCAAGCGCTCGCGCACGCCGGCTTCGATCCGCTCGTCGACGATCGCGCGCGCGATCGGTTCACGCTGCGCGAGCAGCGACAACTGGCCGTGGCCGACATGCGCGTAGTAGCGCAGCGGCGCGCAGCCGCACAGGCCGACGAGGGCGAGCAACCCGGCGACGCGCGTCAGGCGCATGCGTTGCTACAACTCGAACTGCTCGTTGAGGATGCGCTCTTCGAGGTTGTGCTCGGGATCGAACAGCAGGGTCACGGTCTGCTCATGCGATTCACGGATGCTGACCTCGATCACGTCGCGCACTTCATGCGAGTCCGCCGTCGCACTGACCGGCCGCTTGTACGGGTCGAGGATCTCGAACTTCACCTCGGTGATCGCGGGCAGGATCGCGCCACGCCAGCGCCGCGGCCGGAACGGACTGATCGGCGTCAACGCGAGCAGGTGCGAACCGAGCGGCAGGATCGGCCCGTGTGCCGACAGGTTGTATGCGGTCGATCCCGCGGTCGTGGACACCAGCACGCCGTCGCACACCAGTTCCTCGATTTTCGCGACCCCGTTCAGCAGCACGCGCACGTGCGCGGCCTGCTTGGTCTGGCGCAGCAGCGACACCTCGTTGAATGCGAGCGAGGTCGTGCTGTTGCCGGCTTCGGTCACGGCTTCCATCTGCAAGGGGCGAAGGATCGTCGGCTGCGCCTGCGCGATGCGCGCCTCGAGGTCGTCGAGGCTGAGCTGGTTCATGAGGAACCCGACCGTGCCGAGCTTCATCCCGTATACCGGCAACGCACGCGCCCGATGACGATGCAGGGTGCGCAACATGAATCCGTCGCCACCGAGCGCGACGATCACGTCGGCGTCGTCGAGCGGGACCTCCCCGTAGCGCGCCACCAGAGCGACGCGCGCCTCGGCGGCTTCCTTGGTCTGCGCGGCGACGAAAACTATGCGTCCGGACATGCGGGCAACCAGGAAGGGGCGTCAACCCTGATTCTCGGCTGCGCGGCGCGCCATGTGCAACCGCGAATGCAGGGTGGGCCAAGGCCCACCGCTCCTCGATATCCGCAAGGACAGTCCAGGCTCATCGGCCAACCATCCTTGCGTATCGCCGAAAGGCGTGGGCCAAGCCCACGCCGCGACACACCCTACGCCGCCTTCGTGGCGGCCTGCACCAGTTGCGCAAAGCGACGCAGCGCGACCGAGGCGATCGGGTAGTCGACCGTCTGCGACCGGATTTCCTCGAGCAGGCCAAGCGTGAACTTCAACGTCGGATCGTCGCGTTCGAGCCAGCGCGCAACCGGGTGGGCTTCGGACGGAGCAGCGGCGGCGAGGACCTGGCGGGTCAGCGCGCGATGCTGCGAAGCGAGTTCATCACGCAGCGAGCCACGCGCCTGCGCATGCCAGCGGCTGTCGACCGGCAGGTTCTCGATCTGGCGGCGCAGGCCGTCGATGTCGAGCGCCTGGCCGAGTTCGTAGAACACCGAGGCCACGCGCTCGACCTTCTGGCCACTTTCCAGCGCGATCTCGACGATGTCGAACGCGGCGCCGAGTTCGGCGATCCTGGCGAGGCGGTGCGCGAGTTCGCCGGGCACGTCCATGCCTTCCCACTTCTCGACGTCGACGTCGTAGTCGGCACGGCTGTTCGCGGTCAGCACTCCGGGCAGCGCCGCCGAAAGTTGCGCGACACCCGGCGAATAGCGTTCGACGATACCGGCGATGTCGAGGTTGGAGCCGCGCTGGTTGAGCAGCCAGCGGGTCAGGTTGCGCAGCAGGTCCCACAGCTTGAGCAACGCATCGATCTGCACGCTCTCGGCAATCTTGCCGTCGAGCGCCTCGATGCCGGCCCATACGCTGCGCGCATCGACGATCTCGCGCGCGGCCGAGTACGCCTTGGCGATCGCCGCCGGCCCCTGCCCGGTGTCCTCCTGCATGCGCAACACGAAGGTCGCGTCCATGCGGTTGACCATCGAGTTGGTGACGACGGTGGCGATGATCTCGCGCTTCAGGCGATGCCGCTGCATGTGCGAGGCATATTGCTCGCGCAACGGCTCCGGGAAATAGCGCACGAGTTCCTTCGACAGGAACGGATCCTCCGGCACGTCGGAATCGAGCAGTTGCTGGAACAGCTTGATCTTCGAATACGACAGCAGGACCGACAGTTCGGGGCGCGTCAGGCCCTGGTGGCGCGCCTTGCGTTCGGCGAGTTCGGCATCCGAGGGCAGGAATTCGATCTGCCGGTCGAGCAGCCCCTCCGCCTCGAGAGTGCGGATGAAATGCGCGTTCGATCCGAGGCGATGCGCCGACATGTGCTCCATCACGCTGATCGCCTGGTTCTGCCGGTAGTTGTCCGACAGCACGAGGCGCGCGACTTCGTCGGTCATCGCCGCGAGTTGGGCGTTGCGCTGATCGACGCTCAGTTCACCGCGTTGTACCGCGTCGTTGAGCAGGATCTTGATGTTCACCTCGTGGTCGGACGTGTCGACACCAGCCGAGTTGTCGATGAAGTCGGTGTTGAGCAACACGCCGTGCTGGGCCGCCTCGATGCGGCCGCGCTGGGTGAAGCCGAGGTTGCCGCCTTCGCCGACGACCTTGCAGCGCAGCTCGCGTCCGTTGATGCGCAACGCGTTGTTGGCGCGATCGCCGACGTCCGCATTGGTCTCGGCCTCGCCCTTGACATAGGTACCGATGCCGCCGTTCCAGAGCAGGTCGACCGGCGCTTTCAGGATCGCGCTCATGAGTTCGGTGGGCGTCAGCTGCGCGGTTCCATCGGCGATGCCGAGCACGCGGCAGATCTCCGGCGACAACGGGATCGTCTTCGCGCTGCGCGCGAACACGCCGCCACCTGCGGAGATCAACGACTTGTCGTAGTCGTCCCACGACGAGCGCGGCAACGCGAACATGCGCTCGCGCTCCTTGAACGAGACGCCGGCATCCGGGTTCGGATCGAGGAAGATGTGGCGGTGGTCGAACGCGGCGACCAGGCGGATGTGCTTCGACAACAGCATGCCGTTGCCGAACACGTCGCCCGACATGTCGCCGACGCCGACGCAGGTGAAGTCCTCGCTCTGGCTGTCGCGGTTCAATGCACGGAAATGGCGCTTGACCGACTCCCAGCCGCCCTTCGCGGTGATGCCCATCTTCTTGTGGTCGTAGCCGACCGAGCCGCCGGACGCGAACGCATCGCCGAGCCAGTAGCCATGCTCCGCGCTGACGCTGTTGGCGATGTCCGAGAACGTGGCGGTGCCCTTGTCCGCCGCAACGACCAGGTAAGGATCGTCGGCATCGTGACGCACCACGTCGTGCGGATGCGCGACCTTGCCATCGACGAGGTTGTCGGTGATGTCGAGCAGGCCGTTGATGAACATCTTGTAGCAGGCGACGCCTTCGGCGAGCACCGCATCGCGGTCGCCACCGGCGGGCGGATGCTTGACGAAGAAGCCGCCCTTCGAGCCGACCGGCACGATGACGGTGTTCTTGACCATCTGCGCCTTGACCAGGCCGAGCACTTCGGTGCGGAAATCCTCGCGCCGGTCGGACCAGCGCAAGCCGCCACGCGCGACCGGTCCGAAGCGCAGGTGCACGCCCTCGACGCGCGGGCCGTACACGAAGATCTCGCGGTACGGTCGCGGTTTGGGCAGGTCCGGCACCTTCGACGAATCGAACTTGAAGCTGATGTACGGTCGTGGCGCGCCGTCGCGGCGCTGGAAATAGTTCGTGCGCAGGGTCGCGCCAATCACGCCGAGGTAGGCGCGCAGGATGCGGTCCTCGTCAAGGCTCGACACATGCTCCAGCAGCGCCTTGATCGCACCGATCAGGGTCGTGATTTGCTGCACGCGTGGCACTGCGCGAACGCCCGCGAGATCCTCGACGAAGCGCGGCAGCTTCTTCAGCACGTCGGCGGGAACCAGCGCGGACAGCTCGCCGCCAAGGCGCGCCGCCGCATCCTGCTTCGCCGCGGCATCACCGCTTTCGCGCGCCGGATCGAAACCGGCCTCGAACAGCTCGACCAGCAGTCCGGCGATGGCGGGATAGCGGTTGAGCGTCTCTTCCATGTAGCTCTGCGAAAACGTCACGCCGGTCTGCAACAGGTACTTGCAGTAACCGCGCAGCACGCTGACCTGGCGCCAGTCGAGGCGCGCACCGAGGATCAGCTTGTTGAACGCATCGTTCTCCGCGTCGCCGCGCCAGATGCTCGCGAACGCGTTCTCGAACGCGTCACCGACCTGGTCGATGTCGAATGCGCAACGCGTCGCCGCCTGCACCGCGATGTCCTGCACGTAGACCGGGGCGTCCGCGAGCCTGAACTCGCTGAGTTGTTCGGTCAGCACCTTGAGGCCCATGTTCTCCAGCAGCGGAATCACCTCGGACAGCGCGATCGCCCCACCCTGGCGGAACACCTTGAACTGCAGGATGCCGGGTTTGTGCAGCGAGGGAGCGAGGCTGAGCTTGATGTCGCCGGCGCCATTCAGGCTCGCCGCCAGCGCGAGGTCTTCGGCGGCGACGCGCGGCGTCGCCGCCTCGATGTAGGCCGGCGACAGCGCGCGCGCGTGGCGCGCGAGGGCAAGGCCTTCGCTCTCGCCGTACACGGCGGCGAGCGCGTCGCGCAGTTCATCGTGCCAGTTGCGCACGATCTTGCCGACTTCGGCCTCGAGCGCCGCGACGTCGTACTCGACCAGATCGCCCGGTTTCGGCCGGACCACCAGATGCAGTTGCGCCAGCGGTGACTCGCCGAGCTGGATGGTGGAATCGACGCGCTCGCCGTGCAGCGCGTCCTTCAGCAACGCCTCGATCCGCTCGCGCACTTCTGTGTTGAACCGGTCGCGCGGCAGGAACACGAGGCAGGAATGGAAGCGTCCGTACTTGTCGCGGCGCATGAACACGCGAGTGCGCGGGCGCTCGCCGAGCGCGAGGATGCCAGTCGCGGCGGTGAACAGTTCGTCTTCGCTCGCCTGCAGCAGTTCATCGCGCGGCAGCAGCTCGAGCACGTGGCGCAGGGCCTTGCCCGAGTGCGATTCACGACGCAGGCCGGAGCGCTGCATCACCGTCTCGACCTTGCGACGCACCAGCGGCACGTCCTGCGGACGCGCCATGTACGCATTGGTGGTGAACAGGCCTAGGAACCGCTGCTCCACCACCGGCACGCCGCTCTTGTCGAAACCGAGCACGCCGATGTAGTCCATGTAGCCCGGACGATGCACGTGCGAACGCGCGTTCGTCTTGGTCAGGATGATCGCGTCCATTGAACCGGACTGCGGCAGCGCCGTCGCGACCAGCGTGCGCAGCGAGCGCGGCGCGAGCGAACGTTCGGAGCCATGCAGGATGCCGAGGCCGGAACCCTCGACCGCCTGCAGCACTTCGTCGCCGCCAACCTTGCCGACCGCGTATTCGCGGCAACCGAGGAAGGTGAAATTGTCGTTTGCCGCCCAGCGCAGGAAATCCTGTGCCTCGGCGACGCCGGCGGCATCCACCGGCATCGGCTTGCCCGGCAGCGAGTCAGCCAGTTCGAGCATGCGCGTGCGCATGGCCTGCCAGTCGACGACGCTGGCGCGCACGTCATCGAGGGCGGCGGCGATCGCACCGTGCAGGCGTTCGAGCTCGGCGTTGTCGCTGGTACGGTCGATCTCGAAGTGCATGACCGACTCGGCCAAACCCTCGTCCGCCTGCGCCGGAGCGACCGATTGCAGGCGCCCGGCCGCGTCGCGTCCGATGCGGTACACCGGATGGATCACCGCGTGGATGCCGAGCCCGGCATCGGCAATCGCCATCCCGACCGAATCCACCAGGAACGGCATGTCGTCGGTGACCACGTCGATCACGGTGCGCGCGCGGCCGGTGCCGATCATCGGATTCGAGACGCGCACCTTGGCCGTTCCAGCCTCCCGCTCGCGCATGAAATCGAGCGACCCCTGCACCAGCGCGGACCACTCCGCCGGGGTGCGCTGCGCGATCTCGTCGGACGGGACGCGCTGCATGAACTCGCGCGTGAACGCCTGTGCCTGTTGCAGCGCATCGCCAGTCAGCTTGCTGGAGAGATGGGTGAGGATCGGATCGACGTGCGTGCCGGACACGGCGTCTGGAGAGGTCATGAAGGGGTCCGAAAGTGGGGAAATTCGCGGGTCCGCAAGGATACGCCGCACTACGCGGCGAATCCACACAGGCGCACGGAACACGAGAGCGCGATGGCGCGGGTTCTTGACAGCGCGATGACGCGCGTTTGGTGCGCGCAATGCCGGATTGCGCGATGCCCGGCTCGTACATCGTTCCTATACGCGAGCTGAAGCATGGGACGCGCATGCGAGCTCGCCATGCATCGCGCTTCGGGTGCAACGCAGCGCGCCCACGCCGCGGGTGATCATGACAGTGCCGTTAGGCCTGGACGAAAACCCCCATATCGAGGGTGCATGTTCCTGTACCGGGCGGTATAGTCACGTCGCTGCCGACGCGTCCGCGCGAGGCGCGCTCGCCCGCCGTCGTCGACCGGGCGCTGCCCCTACGCAATCGAGAACAGGAAGCTCCACGATGAAGTTTCATCGCGCATTGACCCCTGTCGCCATCGCAACGCTCGCCGCACTGGCCGCCGGTTGCGGCAAGCAGGCGCCCCAACAACAGCAGATGCCGCCGCCGGAAGTCGACGTCACCGTGGTCAACGGGACCGCCGTGCCGGTCGTCCAGGACCTGGTCGGGCGCCTTAGTGCCGTGCGCACCGCGGACGTTCGCGCACGCGTCGCGGGCGTGCTGCAGAAGCGCGTCTACACCGAAGGCACGGACGTCAAGGAAGGCCAGGTGCTGTTCCAGATCGACCCGGCGCCCTTGCGCGCGACGCTCAATGCACAGCTCGCCAATCTCGCGGCCGCGCAGGCGACCTACCAGAACAACCATGTCGCCGCCGAGCGTGCGCGTTCGGTCGCCGAGAAGGGCCTGCTGTCCAAGGCCGACGTCGATGCCGCGAACGCGGCCGAGCGCACCGGTGCCGCCGCCGTCAAGCAGGCGCAGGCGACGGTCGAAACGGCGAAGATCAACCTCGGCTACGCCGAAGTGACCGCGCCGATCGACGGCCGCGCCGGCAAGCAGCAGGTGACCGAAGGCGCCCTCGTCGGCCAGGGCGAGGCGACCCTGCTCACCACGGTCGAACAGATCGACACGATGTACGTCAACTTCACCCAGGCCGTCGGCACACTCGACGAACTGCGCCGCGCCGCGGCGAGCGGTGACGTGCAGCTCTACGAACAGGACAAGGCGAAGATCGACGTCACGATGCCCGACGGCAGCGCCTACGACTCGGCGGGCACGCTCGACTTCTCCGACACCGCCGTCGACGCATCGACCGGCGCGGTCACCCTGCGCGGCATCGTGCCGAACCCGCAGCATCGCCTGCTGCCCGGCATGTACGTCAACGTCCGCCTCAACCTCGGGCAACTCAAGCATGCGTGGCTTGTGCCGCAGACCGCGATCCAGCGGGATGCCGAAGGCGCCTTCGTCTACGTGCTCGGCGGCGACGGCAACGTGGTGCGCAAGACCCTCGACGTGTATGGCACCCGCGGCGCCGACACCATCGTCCGGAAAGGCCTGGCCGACGGCGACCAGATCATCGTTTCGGGACTCATGAAGGTCCGCGCCGGCGCCCCGGCCAAGGTCGCCGCGCCGAAGGCCGCGCAGCCGCCGGCCGCCGGCGGCGCCGCCCCGGCCAAACCCGACGACAAGCACTGATCGCCCCGCCGCGCCCTGCGCGGCGGCCGCGACGACCAAGGAAGCCGTCCATGTTTTCGAATTTCTTCATCGAACGACCGATCTTCGCGTGGGTGCTCGCGTTGATGATCACGCTCGGCGGCGCGCTGGCGATCACGACACTCGGCATCGAGTCGTATCCGCCGATCGCCCCGACGCAGGTGGCGGTCAACGCGCGCTATCCCGGCGCGGACGCCGAGACGGTCGAACGCGCCGTCACCCAGGTGATCGAGCAGCAGCTCGCCGGCATCGATCACCTGATGTACTTCAGCTCGAATTCGAACGCCAACGGTTCGGCGAGCATCAACCTCACCTTCGAGCCGGGAACCGATCCGGACATCGCGCAGGTGCAGACGCAGAACAAGGTCACGCTCGCGTCGCCACGCCTGCCGACCGAAGTGAACCAGCAGGGCATCGTCGTCGCGAAGCAGAATCCCGACTTCCTGATGTTCGTCTCGATCCGGTCGGACGACGCCAAATACGACTCGTACGCCCTCGACAACCTGCTCGCGACGCGCGTGATCGACCAGATCGGGCGCATACCGGGCGTCGGCAGCACGTTCCAGCTCGGCTCCGAATACGCGATGCGCATCTGGCTGGATGCCGACAAGCTGCACGGCTACGGCATGTCCGCGGCGCAGGCGCTCGCCGCCGTGCGCGCGCAGAACGTGCAGGTCGCAGCCGGCTCGATCGGTGCCGAGCCCGCGATCGACGGCACCGCCTTCACCGCGACAGTGGTCGGCGAGGGGCGCTTCACGACCGTCGAGCAGTTCGAGAACGTGATCCTGCGCGCGAACAGCGACGGCACCACGGTGCGCCTCAAGGACGTTGCGCGCGTCGGCCTCGGCGCCGGCGGCTACGGCCAGCGCGTCGTCTACAACGGCCAGGCCGTTTCCGGTTTCGGCGTGCAGCTGCTGTCGGGCGCAAACGCGCTCAACGTCGCCGACCTCGTCAAAGCGAAAATGTCGGAACTGCAGCGCACCTTCCCCGCCGGCGTGAGCTGGTTCGTGCCGTACGACACCACGCAGTTCATCAAGATCTCGATCGAGGAAGTGGTGATGACGCTCGCGATCGCGATCGTCCTCGTGTTCCTCGTCATGCTGCTGTTCCTGCAGAACTTCCGCGCCACGATCATCGCGACGCTGGTGATCCCGGTCGCGCTGATGGGCGGCTTCCTCGGCATGTGGGCCGTCGGCTTCACCATCAACCAGCTCAGCCTGTTCGGCATGGTGCTGGCGATCGGCATCGTCGTCGACGACGCCATCGTCGTGATCGAGAACGTCGAGCGCATCATGCACGAGGAAGGCCTGAACGCGGTCGAGGCGACGCGCAAGGCGATGCTGCAGATCCAGGCGCCGGTCGTCGCGATCGCGATCGTGCTGATGGCCGTGTTCATCCCGAGCGCGCTGCAAACCGGCTCGGTCGGCGCCATCTACCGCCAGTTCGCGTTGACGATCGCGCTGTCGACCGGCTTCTCGGCGATGCTCGCCCTGGTGTTCACGCCGGCCTTGTGCGCGACGATCATCAAGCCGCAGACCGGCGAGCGCAACGCGTTCTTCCGCCGCTTCAACAAGCTGTTCGACTGGGCGCGCGACACCTACACCGGCCACATCCGCGGCGCGGTGCGTGCGGTGCCGATCTGGATGGCGCTGTTCGCGGGCGTCGCGGTGGCGTGCTACTTCGGCTTCGCGCACCTGCCCAGGAGCTTCGTCCCGGAAGAAGACCAGGGCTACGCCCTCACCATCGTCGGCCTCCCGTCCGGCGCGACGATCAAGCGCACCAACGAGGTCATGGACCAGGTGTCGCAGACCATCCGCGCCAATCCGGAAGTCGAGGGCGTGTTCGCGATCTCCGGCTTCAGCTTCGTTGGCAGCGCCGAGAACGTCGGCATGGCGTTCATCCGCTTCAAGCCGTGGGACGAGCGCAAGGCGACCGCGATGGAGCTGATCCAGAAGATCCAGGGACAGCTCTTCCAGGGTGTCGATGCGATGGCGTTCGTGGTCAACCTGCCGACGATCCGCGGCCTCGGCCAGTTCGGTGGATTCGACCTGTATCTGCAGGACCGCTCGGGCGCGGGCCACGACGCGCTCATGCAGGCCGGTGGCGCCGTGATGGCGAAGGCCGGACAGATGCAGGACATGTTCACCGGCGTGCGGCCGAACACGCTGCCCGACACCTCGCAGCTCAAGCTCAGCATCGATCGCGCGCAGACGCAATCGATGGGGCTCGCGCTCAGCGACGTGTACACGGCGATCCAGCTCATGCTCGCGCCGGTCTACGTCAACGACTTCATCGCGGGCGGTCGCGTGCAGCGCGTCACGATGCAGGCCGACGCGCCGTTCCGCAGCAGTCCCGATGCGCTGCAGCACTTCTACGTGCCGAGCACGATCACGCCCGCGGGCGGCACGTCGCCGACCAGCACGCCGCCGATGGTGCCGATTTCCAATGTCGTGAAGGCGCAATGGCAAGTCGGTCCGCCGACGCTCGTGCGCTACAACGGTTACGAGGCGATGGAGATCGTCGGCCAGCCCGGGCCCGGCCGAAGCAGCGGCGAGGCGATGGCCGCGATGACGGAAATCATCAAGAACGACGTGCCGCCAGGCTTCGGTTTCGACTGGACCGGCCAGTCGCTGCAGGAAATCATCTCCGGCAACCAGGCACCGCTGCTGATCGGCCTGTCGATCTTCGTCGTGTTCCTGTGCCTCGCGGCGCTGTACGAGAGCTGGTCCATCCCGGTCGCGGTCATGATGGTGATCCCGCTCGGCATCACCGGCATGGTGGTGGCGACATGGGCGCGCGGCTTGTCCAACGACGTGTACCTGATGGTCGGACTGCTCACGATCGTCGGCCTGGCCGCGAAGAACGCGATCCTGATCGTCGAGTTCGCGGTCTCGGAGCAACGTGCGGGACGCCCGTTGGCCACCGCGGTCATCGATGCCGCGCGCCTGCGCCTGCGCCCGATCCTCATGACCTCGTTCGCATTCATCCTCGGCGTACTGCCGCTGGCGATCTCCAGCGGCGCCGGTGCGAACGCGCGCCACGCGATCGGCACGGGCGTGATCGGCGGCATGATCTTCGCGACGTTCCTCGGCGTGCTGTTCATTCCGATCTTCTACGTCGCGGTGCGGCGCTTGCTTGGTGACAAGATGGAGTCGGCTGAGGAGACGCTCGAAGCGACCCGGGATCCGCACAAGCATGCGTGATCGGCTGCACGTCACGACGGTCGCAAGGATCCTGACCGTCGCGACGATCGCGTACGCGCCCTGCTCGCTCGCGGCCGACGCGGCACCGTGGCTGCTTTACCGCGACGCCAATCCGTTCGTCGCCGCCAGCGGCCTGCCGTTCGCGCCGCCCGTTGCGGCGGAGGGCTGGAGCGTCGAGGCGTTGGTCGACGCAAGCAACACCGAGGTCGCCTTCGAACGCGGCGGCGAACGCCTCACGTACGACGCGGAAATCCACGCAGCGCGCATCGCCGCCACGCGCGCATTCGGCCCGCACTGGCTGGTGCGCGCGACGCTCGCCGAACTCGACATCGGCAGCGGGTTCCTCGACGGCTTCCTGGAGGACTACCACCGCACGTTCGGCTTCAGCAACGGCGACCGCGGCCGGCTCGTCACAGACGGTCACACGATCCGCTATGACGACGGCAACGTCGCCAACACGGTCGCATTCGATCGCCGGCTGCATGCACTCTCGCCGCTGCTCGTGGATCTCGCGTTCCGCGGCGACGCGAGCGAGCGCGCCGAATGGATGGCCGGCGCGACCGTTAAGGTCCCGACCTCGCATGCGAGCGCGCTGGTCGACGACCGCAGCACCGACCTCAGCCTGTGGCTCGCGCTGCAATCGACCGACGCACAGGCGCGCTGGCCGTGGGGCGCACGCGTCGGCCTGATGCAACGAGGCAACACGCAGCTGCTCGCGGACCGCGCGAACGATCAGGTTCCGTTCGCCGATGCAATGATCGGCTACCGCCTGACGCCCCACTGGGACGTCGCCGCGCAGTTGCAGTGGCATGCCGCGCTGTACGACAGCAGGGTTCCTCTGCTCGACGACGCCGCCACGCTCGCGCTGTCGTCCGCATGGCACGCAGACGCAGGCTGGACGCTCCGCGCGGGATTGGTCGAGGACGCGATCCCGCGCCACGCGCAGGATGTGACGTTCTTCCTCGCGCTGTCGCTGTAGGTACGTGCGGCAACGCACTCCTGGAAGACAGTTGCCTTTGCTGAAAAGCAGCGTCAGTCAATACACTGGAAGTAGACGAGGTCGGAGTCGTCGAGCTGGTGCGCCTGGCCAAGGCTGATCGAACCGCCGCGGCGCAGGTGGGTCTCGTCGCGATGCACGAAGATCTCGTCGTCGTCGCCGATCTTGAGCCAGCTGCCATTGGTCGAACGGTCGGCGAGCATGAAGTAGCCCTTCTTCCATTCGATCAGCGCGTGGTTGCGCGAGACCCATTCGGTCTCGACCACGAGGCTGCTGGCAGGGTCGCGGCCGATCGAGAACGGCGTCCCTTCGTCGATCTCGAAGGCCTGGCTGCGATGGCGCACCATCAGGCGCGGCCGCTCGGTCGTCACGGTCGCATCGATCGCCTGCATCACGCGCTGCACGGTCGTGACGTGCGCGATGTCTTCCTGCCAGAGCACGTCGACGATGTCGATCGGCGCCTGCTTGCCGAGCACCCACGCGGATCCGAGCGGCCGCACGCGCAAGCCGGTCGTGTTGGTGATGCCGAACACAGTGCTGGCGGTCGTTACGATCTGGTCGCGGCGCGCGAGGCTCTTGTCGGCCATGCGCGCGGCGGTGTTGACGGCATCGCCAAACACGTCCTCGTTCTCGACGAGCGCCTCGCCATGATGCAGGCCGATGCGGATGGCGAGGTTGTCGCGCTGGAACTCGGGGTCGTTCTTGATCCGCCGGTGCATGTCGGTCGCCGCCAACAGGCCGTGCAGCGGTCCCGGGAACGTGCACATGATCTCGTCGCCGATCGTCTTCACGACGCGCCCGCCGTGACGCCCGGCCACCTCGGCCAGCGCGATCAGCACGTTCGCGACGATCCGCCGCGCGATCTCGTCGCCGCGCGACTCGAACAGCCGCGTACTGCCGGAGACATCGGCGAACAGGATCGTGAGGGGGCGGCGCTCGGTCATTGCGGGGATGATAGCGAATCCATGCGGCGCCGGCATTTCCGGTGGTACGGCGCCGCGATCTCGCGGCGGCCGTTCCGACGCAGCTGTTATGCGAGCTCGCTCGCCGCGGCGACGATATCCGCATCGCCCGGCAGCACGAGGAACGCGGCCCCCGCGAGCGGTGTGTAGGTATCGGTACCGACCACGCGGCGCAGCGGTTTCGCGCCCTGCCCCGCTTCGACGATCGCAGTGATCACCCCTTCGCCGACACCGGCCGAATGGCGGCCCTCGTCGACGACGAGGATGCGTTTCGCGGTCTTCGCCTGTTCGCCGATGAACGCGTCGTTGAGCGGCACCAGCCAGCGCAGGTCGACCGTGCGCACCTTCCAGCCGCGCGTCTTCTCGATCTCGCGCGCCGCGCGCAGGCTCATCGGCACGCCGTTGCCATAGGTGAAGATGACGAGGTCGTTTGCGCCCTCGCCATAGATGCGGCATTCACCAAGCGGCATGGCCTGGTCCAGCGGCGGGTAGCTGGTCAGCCACTGGCCGTCGCCGGGCTCGTACAGGTCCTTGGTCATGTACAGCGCGATCGGTTCGAGGAACACGCTGACGCGTCCGTCCACCTTGGCCAGCGCAGCCAGCGTGCGCAGCATCGTCGCGGCGTCGTCGCCACGGCTGGCGCAGCCGACCACGAGGCCGGGGATGTCGCGCAGCGCGGCAATCGAGTTGTCGTTGTGGAAATGTCCGCCGAAGCCGCGCTGGTAGCCGAGGCCGGCGATGCGCACGACCATCGGGTTCCTGTACTGGTCGTTGGAGAAGAACTGCAGCGACGCCGCCTCGCCGCGGATCTGGTCGCAGGCATTGTGGAAGTAGGCGAGGTACTGGATCTCCGGTATCGGCAGCATTCCCATGTTCGCGTAACCCTGGGCGAGGCCGAGGATCATCGTCTCGTCGAGCAGGGTGTTGAACACGCGCGCGTTCTTGAACGCCTTGTGCAGGCCCTTGGTCACCGTGTAGACACCGCCCTTCTGCGCGACGTCCTCGCCGAACAGCAGGGTCTCGGGGTACTTGCAGAACAGGTCGTGCAGCGCGTTGTTGATCTGGATCGCGAGATGCCGCGGCGCGAGCTTCTCCGGCAGCTTGTCGGCATTGCCGAATACCGCGAGCCGCTTGTCGGCGTAGTCGGCGCGCTTCGCCTCCGCATCCACCTTGTCCTTCGTGTATGGCGCCAGAGGTGCGATGACGTCGTCGAGGCGATCGAGTTTCGGGCGCCGGTCGGCCTCGTCGGCGGCCGCGAAACACTTCTTGCGGATGTCCTCGTATGTCGCGAGCAGCGACTCCTTCGTGTACAAGCCCGACTCGAGCGCGATCGCCGCACTGCGTAGCAGCGGATCGGTTGCCTCGACCGCCATCAGTTCCTCGACGCTGCGCCACTCGATCTCGAAGTCGGTGCCGGCGTGACCCATGATGCGCGTCGTGCGCAGGTGAAGGAATGTCGGGCGGCGCGTCGTGCGGCAATGGTAGACCGCGCGCGCAACCTGTTCGTAGCCCTCGGCGAGGTCGAGTCCATCGGCATGGAAGTAGTCGAGTCCGTCGCGATGACGGAACGCGTTGCCGATCCAGCCACCTGGCGTCTTCACCGAGATGCCGATGCCGTTGTCCTCGCACACGAACAACACCGGTGCCGGGAGCTTCTGGTACGCGGTCCACTGCGCGGTGTTGAAGGCGGTCTGCGCGGTCGCATGGTTCGACGAGGCGTCGCCGAACGAGCAGATCGCAATCGAGTCGTCGGGAATCGGCAAGGCGTGGCCGATGCGGCGCGCCTGTTCGATCGCGACCGCGGTGCCGAGGGCCTTCGGCAGGTGCGAGGCAATCGTGGAGGTCTGCGGCAGTACCCACAACGGCTTGGAACCCCACACCTTGTGGCGGCCGCCCGATGCCGGATCGTCCTTGCTCGCGGCAAAGCTCAGCGCCGAATCCATGATCGGATCCATGCCCGGCAGCTTGCGAAAGCGCTCGGCCATCAACGCGCCACTGCGGTAGTGCAGGAACGCCGGATCGGTGTGACGAGTCAGGCGCGCGACCATCGCGTTGCCTTCGTGGCCGGACGAACCGATTGTGTAGAACACCTTGTTCTGCACGCGCAGTACGCGCGCCATCAAGTCGAGGTGGCGCGAAATCAGTTGCGACTCGAACAGCTCGATGAAGTCGTGCGCGGTGCACAGGCTTCCAGGCAGCACTGCCTCGTCGGCGCGCGGCGCGCGGCGCGGCGTGCCGCTCCAGTTCTGCACGAATTCGACGAAGTTCTGATCACAGACTTCGGCGCGGTTGACGTTCTTGTGGCGGGCGGGGATCGGAGCAACGGCGGACATGGGATCGAGCCTGGTCGTTCGTGGAGAGCGGCGTGGCACGCCGACGGATACGGGACCGCGAAGGATACCCTCCGGGACGTGCCGCGAGAATGCCGGATGGCGCCCTTGCGCGGAATTCCGCTGGCGAGGCACCTCGACGGTTAGCCGGCGCCTGCTGCGCCCCGCCACCGCATGGCGAAGCCAGTGCGAGCGCAAGCCGAGGCGGCAACGAACGACGCAGCGCATTGCAGCGGGCACCGAATCCTGCGAGATTGCCGCCTTCCATGACCACTTCTTTTGGGGAGAGAGGCACGATGGATTCGACGATCAATCCGTACAAGGCACCAACCAGCCGCGTCGCAGAGCAGTCCGCTGACGCCGGCATGGTCCCCGCCGAACGCTGGCGGCGCTTCGTGAACCTGCTCGTCGACTACTTCGGGTTCATGGCGCTGGCCTTCGTCGTGGGCATCGTGATCGGCATCGTTGGCGGCAACAGCGCGGTCGAAGCGATGCAGAACATCGGCGTGCAATACCTGTTCGGCTTTCTCGTCATGTTCGCGTACTACGTGCCGCTCGAACTGTTCTTCGGCCGCACCCTTGGCAAGCTCGTGACCGGTACCCGCGTCGTCGACGAAAACGGCGAACCGCCAAGCGCCGGCAAGGTGATCGGCCGCACGCTGTGCCGGTTCATTCCGTTCGAGGCGTTCTCGTTCTTCGCGTCCGACGCGCGCGGCTGGCACGACTCGATTCCGAAGACGTATGTCGTGAAGATTCGCTGACTGGAACTCAGCGCGACGCGCGCACCAGCGCGCCGTTCTCCGCCGCTATCGGCGGCATCGGCACGAAGCCCGACTGCGTCTCGATGCGCGCGAGCCACGCGCGCAGCGCGGGATACGCGGCGAGTGCGATGCCGCCGTCCTCGGCGCAGTGCGTATAGGCGTACAGCGCGATGTCGGCGATTCCGTAGCCGGTCGCCGTGAACCAGTCGTTCGTCGCCAGGTGTCTTTCCATTACCGCAAGCGCCTGATGGCCGCGTTCGCGCAAGCGCGGCAGGTCCGCGCGACGCGGGGAATCGATCGGCGTCCAGCCGCAGATGAAGCGTGCGACGGCGACGAACGGCTCGTGGCTGTACTGCTCGAAGAACATCCATGCGAGCGTCTGCGCGCGCTGCCAGGTGTCGCCCGCAAAGTACGGTGTCCCATCGGCAAGCCAGTACAGGATCGCATTCGACTCGACCATGATGCGGCCGTCATCGGTTTCGATCATCGGCACGCGGCCGTTCGGATTCTTGGCGAGATACTCCGGCGTGCGCGTGGCGCCGTGCGCGCTGTCGGTCTCGATCCAGCGGTAGTCGCGTCCTTCGACGCGACCGAGGTGGCCGAGCAGCATGCGCAGCTTGTGGCAGTTGCCCGATGGCGAGTAGCCGTAGACGGTGATCATGGGCTGGCACCATTGCGTCGAGCGAGCCAGTCCTCGCGCGACTGGCCCCAGATGTCGATGCGCACTTCCTCGTGCGGTGGCGGCAATCGGCCCGGACCACGATTGATCGAGCCGAGGCGACGCGCGAGCGCCTGCGAGGCAAGGTTCTCGGGAGCGATCGAATGAATCACTTCGCTCCACCCGAGATGCGAGAACGACCAGTCGATCGCAGCAATCGCGGCTTCGGTCGCATACCCCTTGCCCCACGACGAACGATGGAACGCCCAGCCGACTTCGGTGCCGGGCCAGCCTTCGGGTTGCCACGGTCCGGCCTGGCCGATCCAAAGCCCGCTCGCCTTCTCGACCACCGAAAACATCGCATATCCCTGCACCGCCCATGCACCGGGCATCTGCAGGAACTTGCGCCATGCCGGAGCGCGCAGGAGCGCGCCGCCGATGTGACGCGCAGCTTCTTCGTCCGCATGCAGTTCGGCGTAGGCATCGAAGTCCTCGAGACGCGGCAGGCGCAGAATCAGCCGCTCGGTTTCGATATGCGGATCACTCACTTGGCTCAACTCCCGTTCGGTGCGTGCACGGCCGGTTGCGTCGATGCATCGGCTCCAGCACCGGTATACGAACATGAAGGCAGCATGCGCTGGATCTGCGGATAGTCATCGCTTTCGCAACGCCACTGGATGCCCATCGCATCCGCGTGCTCGAGTTGCGGAGTCAGGCGGATACGCCCGCCGTCGACGCCGGATGAGGCGTCGAATACCAGCTGTATCGCACCATCCTGCACGCTCGCGGCACGCAGGGACTTGCCCCGGTACTCGTTCGGTGCCGGCAAGCCGGCTTCGGCATTCGAGGCAGGCAATTTCGATGTGGTCAGGTAGTACTCGGCGATCGCCGTTCGCATCGCGGAAGCGACGACGAAATCGCTGCGCATGTCGACGTACGCTTCGCGCTCCGCCGCGTCCGCCTCGGCCTGCGCCTTCGTCTCGTCAAGCGTCTTGCGGATCTGCTCCTGCTGCTTCGCGACCTGTTGCACCTGTCGGCGCGTTGCTTCGCTCTCGGCGCGCACGTGCGAGAGCAAGGCATCCTGTTCCTTGCGTATCACCAGTTGGTGATGCGCAACCAGCGCCGCGACTACCGCGAGCAGCGTGCTCGCGAACACCACCACCGCATTGCGCATGCGACCCCCGACGCGACAATCAGAACGCGTTGATACCCGTCACTTCGCGACCCACCACCAGCTGGTGCACCGTCTCGGTGCCTTCATAGGTGATGACCGACTCGAGGTTCAGCGCGTGGCGGATCGGGCAATGCTCGGTGGTGATGCCCGCGCCACCGAGAAGGTCGCGGCATTCGCGCGCGATGTCGATCGCCATGCGGCAGTTGTTCCACTTCGCGAGGCTGACCTGGGTCGGCTGCATGGTGCCGGCGTCCTTCAGGCGACCGAGCTGCAGCGAGAGCAACTGCGCCATCGTGATCCGGCGCGCCATGTCGGCGAGCTTGACCTGCACCGCCTGGTTCGCGGCGAGCGGACGCTGGAACAGGATGCGGTTCTTGGCGTACTCGGTCGTTTCCGTGAAGCAGGCGATCGCGGCGCCGATCGGGCCCCAGGTGATGCCGTAGCGCGCCTGCGTCAGGCAACCGAGCGGGCCCTTGAGGCCTTTCACGTTCGGCAGGCGGTTCGCTTCCGGCACGCGCACGTTGTCGAAGAACAGCGCCGACGTCACCGACGCGCGCAGGCTCATCTTCTTGTGGATTTCCTGCGCGCTGAAGCCGGGCATGCCCTTCTCGACGACGAAGCCCTGGATCCCTTCGTCGGTCTGCGCCCAGACGATTGCGATGTGCGCCAGATTGCCGTTGGTGATCCACATCTTGGCGCCGTTCAAGATCCAGTCGGCTCCATCCTTCTTCGCATTCGTCTTCATGTTGGCCGGGTCGGAGCCGCCATGCGGCTCGGTCAGGCCGAAGCAGCCGATCACCTTGCCTGCGGCCATGTCCGGCAGCCAGCGCTTGCGCTGTTCCTCGCTGCCGTACGCGTAGATCGGATACATGCACAGCGAGCTTTGCACCGAGGCGAAGCTGCGGATGCCGGAATCGCCACGCTCCAGTTCCTGGCAGACCAGGCCATAGCTGACGCCGTTCATGCCGGCGCAACCGTATTCGACCGGCAACGAAGAGCCGAGCAGGCCGAGTTCAGCCATCTCGGGGATGAGCTCGGCCGGAAAGCGGCCCTTGTCGAAGCAATCGCCGATGATCGGCAGCACGCGCTCGTCGGTGAAACGGGCGACGGTGTCCTGCACCATGCGCTCCTCATCGGAGAGCAACGAGCGGACGTCGTAGAGATCGGTCGGGTTGAGCGGCGTGGCGGGCATGGCGTTCGGGTCCGGGCGCAGGCAAAGATCGCCATTGTACCGCCCCGACGAAGGCCCGGCCACGACGCAGGCGCATGCGCCCTCGGCGGATTCGGTATCCTGCGCCCCACCCTGCCGAACGCGTTTGCGTCGATCCCCTACATGCGCGCCACGATTCTCGCCTATCACGCCGTCAACATCGCCGGCAACGACTACGACAACAACGACCACGTCGCCTTCGCGGCCGATCTGGAAACCATCCACCGCCTCGGTTTGCGCATCGTCCCGCTCGCCTGGGTCGTGGAAGCCCTGCTTGGACGCACCGATCGCGACCTTTCCGACGCGGTGGCACTCACCTGCGACGACGGTTCGGATTTCGACTATTTCGACCTCGACCACCCGCAGCACGGCCGCCAGCGCAGCCTGTTCAACACGCTGATCGACTTTCGCCGCCGCCACGGCATCGACGCCCAACCTCACCTGCACCTGACCAGTTTCGTGATCGCCTCCCCGGTGGCTCGGGAAACGCTCGACCGCCGCTGCCTGGCCGGCCGCAACTGGATGCGCGACAGCTGGTGGCGCGCCGCCCACGCATCCGGGCTGGTGGCGATCGAGAACCACAGCTGGGACCACAACCATGCCGAACTGCCGCAAACCGTGCAGCGCGCGCAGGCGAAGGGCACGTTCCGCACGATCGACACGCATGCCGATGCCGATGCGGAGATCCGCCAGGCCAGTGACTGGCTGGACAAGCACTGTCCGGCGCGGGCTACTTCGCTGTTCGCCTACCCCTACGGCGAAACCAACGATTACCTGACCGGGGAATATTTCCCGCAGCACGCGCACGAGCATCGTCTGCGGGCGGCAGTGGGTACCGAACCTGCGCCCGTCGATGGCAAGAGCGATGTGTGGCACCTGCCGCGATATGTCTGCGGACCCCACTGGTCCGCGCCCGAAGGCCTGGAAGGAATCCTGCGCGACGCGCGCGACCGCTAGAACGGTGCGTACGCTGCCGCCTTCTCGATCAACTCGCGTTTGCGCTCTTCTTCCAGCGCACGCGACCAGCGCGCGATCAGGTGCGGTTCGCGGACGCGCTCGAACCCGAGGCCTGAAAGAATGCCCCACGAGCGCTCGTCGCCGCAGTTGCCGAAGACGGCGTCGCAGCGCGGCGCGAAGCGCGCAAGGCTGTATTGGGTCACGGCGCGGTTGATGCCACCCACCGCGTCGATCGCCGCCCGCTCGGGCTCGCTCATCGTGCGAAGGATATCGCCGTCGGTGCAGGCCCCGCCAATCGCCATGATGTCGTGCCAGTCGGTGAAGTGCACGTAGCTCACCGGAACGAAACCACCGTCGCCGCGGCGCCAGAACGCCACCACATGGTGGCGGAAGTCGGGCACGCGGGCGCGGTACTTGCGCTGGAAGATCTCCGCGGCGAATGCCGGGCCGCGATCCACTTCGGTGATGATGATGAAATCATCGATGGGGCTGGTCATGGCATGCGCGTTCCGTTCGTGAAGTGGCGCAGCCGCCATCCCGGCTGCGCCGGGGCATGGTGTAGCGATTCGCATGGCGACTGCAAGCGCAGGCCCGGACGCGCTACGCTTGCCGCTTCGGAACGCAGGCGTCCCCTTCATGCAACACACTGCCATCGAGACGATCCCGCCCGAACTGCGGCGGTTTCTCACGATCACCGAAATCGACGATGCCGACTTCATCGCCGGGGCGCTGTTCCAGCGCAAGTTCGGCACGCCGCCGCCGGAGCTCGGACACCATATCGTCGCCTTCTATCGCGATGCCGACGCGCGCTTGCAGCTGGCCGGCTATTCGCACATGTGGGCGTTCGGCGACGTGTACCTGTCCGGTGGTTCGTGCAGCAACGGCGAGACGATCCGGACGATGGCCTCGGCGCACCGTGAGGCGATCCAGGCCGCGGGCGGGATCTGGTATCTCATCCTCAAGTACGCCTTTGCGCGCTACGCCGACCACTGCGACGCCTTCTTCGGCCATTGCGGTGATCGCCGCGCACTGGAAGTGGCGACCGCCGCCGGCTTCGTTTCGGCCGGCCACGAACACCTGATCGCGCACTGGCACAAACCGCTGCACGAAAACATCCGCCGCGCCCTCGTCGCGAAGGTGCACGCGCTCGGACCGTTCTGACCTGGTCAGCCGCGCGGCACGTGTCCGGTCGCGACATGCTGGCGCGCCGATTCGACGTTCGCGGGCGAATCGTCGAAGAAGATGTCGGCACCGAAGGCTTCGAGGAACGGGCCTTTCGGGCGCCCGCCGAGGAACAGCGCCTCGTCGATGCGAACGCCCCACTTGCGCAGGGTCAGGATCACGCGCTTGTGCGCCGGCGCGGAGCGCGCGGTGACCAAGGCGGTGCGGATCGGCGCATCCTCGCTCGGAAACGCTTCCTGCAGGCGATGCAGCGCATCGAGGAAGCCGCGGAAGGGGCCGCCAGATAGCGGTTCTCCGGCGCGCTCGGTCTCATGGCGATGGAACGCGTCGATTCCGCCCTGTTCGCTGACCTGCTCCGATTCGTCGCCGAACAGTACCGCGTCGCCATCGAACGCGATGCGCAGCTGGTCCGACTGCCGCTGTGGCGCCTTCGAGGGGAGGATCGTCGCCGCGGCGACCCCGGAGCGAAGCGCCTGCGCCACGCTCTCGGGATTCGCCGACAGGAACAGGTCCGCGTCGAACGCATGCACATACGGCGACGTCGGCGCGCCGCGCGTGAACGCGGCGCGCACGATGTCGAGGCCGTAGTGTTCGATCGAGTTGAAGATGCGCAGGCCGGTGTCGGCGGAGTTGCGGGACAGCAGGATCACCTCGACCCGCGGTGCCTGCGGGTTCGCGCGATTGAGATGAAGCAGCTTCTGCACCAGCGGAAACGCGATACCCGGAGCCAGCAACTGGTCCTCGCGCGCGATCTGGTGGCGCGCGAACGCATCGACGCCCTCGCGCTCGAACAACTCGTGGCTATCGCCGAGATCGAACAGCGCGCGCGACGAGATGGCGACGACGAGTGCCTTGTCGTTGTCACTTGCTTCCATCGAAACCGTGCTCGATTGGTGCGACGACGCACACTACAACAAACCCCCGGCAAGGCGAAGGCGTCACATCGAAACCATCGGCCGCAGCAATTGGCGCGCAAATGCGCCGAGCACGCTCGGCTCGATCAGGCCGGTGACGACGATGCCGTACACGGCGCCCCAAAGGTGCGCGCTGTGGTTGATGCGATCGCTGCGCTGGCGGTCCATGTAGATCGTGTAGCCCAGATACAGCACCGCATAGATCACTGCCGGTACCGGCAGCACGATCACGTAGATCGTTGCCCAGGGCATCAGCAGGATGAATGCGAACAGCACCGCGGAAACCGCGCCGGATGCGCCGAGGCTGCGGTAGCCGGCATCCGTTCGATGCTCGTACCAGCTCGGCAGCGACGAGGCGACGAGGCCGCCAACGTAGAACAGCAGGTAGCCGATCTCGCCGATGCGCGGGACGAAAAACGATTCCATCAGGCGACCGAAGAAGTACAGCGTGATCATGTTGAACAGCAGGTGCGGCGGGTCGGCGTGGATCAGTCCGCAGCTCGCCAGGCGCCAGTATTCGCGGCCGCGCGTGATCGCCGGCGGCCACAGGATCAGGCGATCGATCAGGCGCGGATTGGAGAACCCGGCGAAAGACACCACGCAGGTCACGATGATGATGGCCAGGTTGACGACGGCGTTGGAAAGCATTGCGGTTCCGGCAATCGGTGGAGCTGTGAACGATATGCTGCGGGAGCAACGCAGGACAAGCAGAGGACCGCCTCCCTGTCCGCTCGCGCCGAACGAGGCGAGCGCAAGCGAGCGGCGTCGAAACGCCTGCGGCTGTCCATGCCGCGACGTGCAGCGCACGCGGGTATCATCGCCGGCCATTCCCGCGTCGCGCCGTGCCGATGACCCAGCCATCCCGATTCCTGCAGCTCGACGTTTTCCCGGCGCGTCCGGGGGGCGGCAACCCGCTCGGCGTCGTGCTCGACGCCCACGATTGGAGCGATGCACGCATGCAGCGGTTTGCGACGTGGACCGACCTCGTCGAAACCACCTTCGTGCTGCCACCGAGCGTGCCCGCAGCGAGCTATCGCCTGCGCATCTTCACGCCGCAGCGGGAAATCCCGTTCGCCGGGCATCCGACCATCGGCAGCGCGCATGCAGTGCTCGATTGCGGCATCGCCATGCCGCGCGCGGGAATGCTGGTGCAGGAATGCGCGGCCGGCCTGCTGCCGATACGCGTCGACGATGGCTCACCACGCGAGTTGTACGTGCGCGCCCCGCCCGCGCGCGTAGTGCGCGAAGGCAGCGCCGAGCTGGCGTCGATCCTGCGCGGGATCGCGCTCGGTGCGCTGCAATCGGCGTTCGTCGAGGGCGGTCGTCGCTGGTGGGTCGCCGAATTCGCCAGCGAAGCAGCGCTGCGGGGATGGCATCCGGATCATGCCGCGATCGCCGCGCTGGCCCATGCAACCGACAGCCTTGGACTGTGCATCTTCGCGCGCTGCCAGCTACGCGACTACGACCTCGCGGTGCGCGCGTTCCCCGCCGGCGTCGGCATCGTCGAAGACCCCGCTTCCGGCGCCGCCAACGGTCTCATCGCCGCGTTGATCGCGCAGCGCGAACCCGCCGGCGAGTTGGCACGAGGCTATCGTGTCAGCCAGGGGCGCGAGATCGGCCGCGACGCCGCGCTGCTGGTGCGGATGGAGCAAGGCGAGGTCTGGGTGGGTGGCGCTACCGACACGGTGGTGTCGGGCGAGCTGCGCTGGGTGGATGGTTGAGAGCGCTCCGCCAAACCTGGCCAGCAGCGCGCAGGCCATTGCCGTCATTGCTGTCGGGCCAAGCAGCGTGGAGGACATGGGACGTGGTGGACACCGGAATTTGCTCCTGCAATTCCGACCCACAGGGATGTGGGGAGTGTTCGCGGATGTCTGGAACATCCGCGAACCGGCATTCCGTCCATCCATGGACAGTGAGGCAGCGTGGCGGACACCGGAATTTGCTCCTGCAATTCCGGCATTCCGTCCATCCATGGACATTAAAAAACCCCGGGTGTTTCCACCCGGGGTTGAGATCACTTCGCGGCTGCGAGCGTGATCAGATCACCTGGACCTGATCGGCCTGCATGCCCTTCTGACCCTGCACGGCAACGAAGCTGACGCGCTGGCCTTCCTGCAGCGACTTGAAGCCGGTGCCCTGGATCGCGCGGAAGTGCACGAACAGGTCCGGGCCGCTCTCCGGGGTAATGAAACCGAAACCCTTGGCATCATTGAACCACTTGACGGTACCGGTCTGACGATTCGACATCTGATAACTCCTGAAAACACTTGGTGAACATCACGGCGGTGGAACATTCCATCCGTCCGAGACTGGGTTGCTGGGAGCTAGCGAGGCGAAACGATGAGCGGATCGTCTGAGGATCAACTGCATCAAGGCCACGATTCAAAGTGACCCTAGCAAACACAGTGCGAACTACTATACGCGCAATTGTACGTAAACGCTAATTTCCCGTTACCTGGCCGTTTTTGCCCTCGCCGGCCCGCCCGCCCCGCCCTGGCAGCGTCGAATCAATCGGCTTGCATCACCTGGCCGGCGCTAAAGCCGGCCCGCCACGACGTTCACGCTGAGGGCAAGGATGACCATGTTGAACACGAACGCCACCAGGGCGTGGACGAGGACGGTGCGGCGGATCGAGCGGCTCGTGATCTGCACGTCCGAGACCTGGAAGGTCATGCCGACGACGATCGCGAAATAGACGAAATCCCAGTAATCGGGATCACCGCCGCCGGGAAAATCGAGCCCGCCGTTGCGCCGGCGACGCGCGTCGTCGCCGTAGAACTGGTGCGCATAGTGGAGCGCGAAAAGCGTGTTCATGAACAGCCAGGACAGCAGCAGCGCGCCTGCGCACAGCGCGAGGTCGAGCAGTCCGCCATTCCTGCCGGTATGCAATTCGAGGCCGAGCGCGACCAGCGTCACGATCGAAACGGAAACGCCGCTCCACAGGCGAAGGCGCCGCCCGGGGTCTTCGCTGCGCGCGCGCGTACGGATCGATTCGCTGCCGCCGGTTCGTGCGAACAGGTAGCTGACCGCCGCGAGAAACGCGACCGCCGCGGGCGTGAACGCGTACACGATCGAGCGGACGAGGCCGAGCCCGGAAGCCAGGCACGCGCCCATACCGGCGAGGAACAACAAGGCCGACAGGATGAAACGGGGTTGGCCGCCGAAGCGTCGCATCAGGAGACCGCCATGCGATGCCCTCGCTGCCTGCTTGGCCGATGCCGCCCGGATGGTCCGGGCGGCGCGATTCTCAGGCGGTCTTCTTGGCCGCGGCCTTCTTGGCCGGTGCTGCCTTCTTCACCGCCGGCTTGGCAGCGGTCTTTGCGGCCGGCTTGGCACCCGCTGCAGCCTTTTCCGCATGCGGACGCGCGTTGCCGTAACTGCGGATCGCGATCTTGCCCTTGCGGGTCTTGCGGTCGCCCTTGCCCATGATGACTCCTGTAACGATTCGGTAAACGGGCGCGCAGGATAGCAGTCCGCGCCCGCCGCGCAAGCGCGCGGCCTGACGGTCGTCCGTCCGGGCCCTCAATGGCGATGCTCCGGACAAGGCGCCGATGCGCAATCGCCGGCCTCGATCTGCACGGTTGCGTGGATGACTCCGAAGTGTTCGCGCAGCACGCGCTGCACGGAAGCAATCGTGGCATCCGCCTCCACTCCGGCGTCGAGGCGGGCATGCAAGGTCGCCATTGCGCTGCCGCCGGCCAGTTCCCACACATGCACGTGATGCACGCCAGCCACGCCGATTCCGGCCTGCTCCAGCGTGCCGGCGACGATGGCCATGTCCACTCCGCTCGGCGCGCCTTCGAGCAGGATGTGGCCGGACCTGCGCAGCAGCTGCCATGCGTTGCCGAGGATCAGCAGCGAAACGAACACCGAAATCAATGCATCGGACCAGTTCCAGCCGAACTGGCGGATAAGCAGCGCGGCCACCACCGCGCCGACCGAACCGAGCAGGTCGCCGAGCACATGCAGACGCGCGCTCGCGGAGTTGACATCGTGCTCGTCGTGATCGTGGAGCACGCGCAGCACGAGCAAGTTGACCAGCAATCCCGCCAGCGCGACCGCCAGCATCATGCCGCCGAGGATCTCGCCCGGCGCCATGAAGCGGCCGATCGCCTCGAACACGATCCAGCCGACCAGGAAGAACTGCGCCAACGCATTGGTATAGCCGACCAGCACTTCGAGACGCGCATAGCCGAAACTGCGACGCGCGTCGGCCGGTCGTCGCGCAAAGCGTGCACCCAGCCAGGCGAACAGCAAGGCGAGCGCATCGACCAGCATGTGGCCGGCATCCGCGAGCAAGGCCAGCGAACCCGACAACCATCCGCCGATCGCTTCCGCGAACAGCGTGCAGAGGGTGAGGCCAAACGCGATGAGCAGGCGCCGCTCGCGCACGGAGGCGGTCGATGCGTGCGCGACATGTGCGTGCGAGTGGTGGTGGTCGTGATTCATGGCAAGCGCGGTCGAGCGGCCGATCCTAGGCGTTGGCGGCGCGGTTACACAATCACCGCGACGCGCTCAATGACCGCAGGCCGCATCGTGCACGTGACCGTGCGCGAGGCGCAGGTTCGTCAGGTGCGAAAGCGCGACCAGCGTTCCGCCCAGGCTGACCAGAACGGCATGCGTGAGCGGCTGGCCGTCGATGTCGATCACGATGCCGAGCAGCAGCAGCATCACACCTGGAACGAGGAACCAGAACGCACGGACACGCCGATGACGGCGGAAGCCGATGGCCAGCGACGCGAGCGCGAGCACGCTCGCGAAGGCAATGAACGCACGCTCGAACTCGTGGTTCGCGAGAAAGCCGAGCCCGAGCGCCGGCAGCACCGCCATAAGCAGCGGCAACGCCGCGCAATGCAGTGCGCACAGGAACGATGCGGTTGCGCCAAAGCGATCCGCAAGACGCATGGGAAACGGGTGGGAGTTGCGTTCAGACAACGGGATGCGACTCGCAGGCTGGCATGTGGAGGAGATCATGTTGGTTATACTATAACATGATGGACGACCGCCGGACAGCTACGGTGCGTCGCATGCTGCTGTAGCGCAACGTGACAGGTCCGCGTCCCGCAACGCATGCTGTAAACGATTACATCTCGATGCGGGAACCGATGCCGGTCACCATCAAGGACGTCGCAAAAGCCGCGGGCGTATCGGTCGCATCGGTTTCGCGCGCGCTCAACGGGCACGAGAACGTCACGGACGCCACCCGCGCGCGGATCGTCGACATCGCCTCACGCCTGCGCTACCGACCGAACGATGCGGCGCGAAGCCTGATCACCCGGCGCACGCGCACGATCGGCGCGATCCTGCCGGCGCTGCAGGGCGATTTCTTTTCCGAACTGATCCGCGGCATCGACCTTGCCGCACGAACGCGCGGCTTGCACCTGCTGGTGTCGAGTTCGCATGCCGATGCCGACGAGACGGCCGCGGCGCTGCGTTCGATGCAGGGTCGGGTCGACGGCTTGCTGGTCATGTCGCCGCACGTCGATCCCGGACTGCTCGACGCAAACCTGCCGGACGCCCTGCCCGCCGTGATCATGAATGCGCGCATCGGTCATTCGCGCCATCCCACGCTCGCCATCGACGATCACGGCGGCGCGCTGGCGATGACCCGTCATCTCTTCTCCGTCGGGCATCGGCGTATCGCGTTCATTGCAGGCCCCACCGGAAACTTCGCTGCCGACGAGCGCCTGCGTGGCTACCGCGATGCGTTCGCCGCAGCGGGCATCGAACGCGAGGCCATCGTGCTTGCCGGCGACTTCAGCGAGCAATCGGGCAGGACCGCCGGGCATGCAATGGCCGACGATCCGCAGCGACCCGACGCGGTGTTTGCGGCCAACGACCTGATGGCCATTGGCTGCCTGCTCGCGCTGGCCGCACGCGGCTTCACCATCCCGACCGAAATCGCGATCGCCGGCTTCGACGACGTTCCGGCCGCGCGTTACGTGACGCCTGCGCTCACCACGGTGCGCGCGCGCATCGCGGAACTCGGTCGCAACGCCGTCGCATGTCTTGCCGCCGAGATGGAAGCGCTCGGCTCGTCTTCCTCGACGCCGCAGGTGCTTCCGTGCGAACTCGTGGTGCGCGCGTCGTGCGGGCGATCGAGCCGCTGACGCTCACGCGGATCGAACCTGCAACGAACATCCCGCATCCAGAACCGCGAGCGCGGCGGCGCCGAGCAAACCGGGCTCCGCATGCAGGATCGCGATGGTTGGCACTCGCGCCAACACGTCCGCGTAGCGTCCCTTCGCCTCGAAACGCGCGCGAAACGCGCCACCAGACAGTGTTTCTAGCAACCTCGGCGTCAGTCCACCCGCGAGATACACGCCATCCCAGGCGCCGTAGGCGAGCGCGAAATCGCCGGCGATCGAGCCGAGCATCGCGCAGAAGCGTTCGACCGTTTCGCGACAGGCCGGATCGGTCGCCGCAGCGGCCGTGATCCGCTCGGGCGTATCCTCCGATGCCTGCGGATGCAGCGCATGATGCAGGTTCAGCAGGCCGCTGCCGCACAACAGGCGTTCCGCCGATACGCGTCCGAAGCGCGGCATCAGCCGATTCAGCACCGAAACCTCGACTTCGTCGCCCGGCGCGAAACCGACGTGCCCCCCTTCGCTGTGCAGACCGACGAAACGCCCGCCATCGACCAGCAGCGCGCCGACTCCGAGTCCGGTCCCGGGGCCGATGACCGCGAAGGTCTGGCGCCGACCGAGGTCGATGCCGGTTGCCGCCAAGCCGCCGATCGTCCGCACATCGGCCGGCGCGAGCAGCGGCAAGCAATGGCTCATCGCCGCGAAATCGTTGACGACCTGCAGCGCGTCCAGCCCGAGTTCCGTGCGCAGGTGCGTGCGTGACAACACCCACGGATGATTGGTCATGCGCACTTCGTCGCCGGTGACCGGACCGGCGACGGCAAACACGCCGCGTCGGGGATGCACGCCGACTTCACCGAGATAGGCGCGCGCGCAATCGGAAAACGCCGACCACTCGGCGACGCGATGGCGACGGATCGAGTCGAGCAGCAAGGGTGCAGCGGCGGCGGTGTCACCCAGCGCGAAACGAACGTGGGTGCCACCGACATCGGCGAGCAATACCGGTTCCCCGGGGACGCGCTGCATCGGGCTGCTCCGGCGCTACTTGAGCAAACCAGCCACGCGCGGCGATTCCTGCTGCGCCAGGCACGCCGCGCACACGCCGTGCACCTCCAGCGTCTGCATACTCGGGCGGAAGCCGCGCTCGCGCGCCTGTTCCGTCAGCAGGCGCGAGACGCGCTCGTCGCACACCTCCATCGCCGCCGAACACGTGTCGCAGATCAGGAATGGAACCTGGTGCGCCTCGCTTGGATGGTGACAGCCGACGTAGGCATTGATCGATTCGAGCTTGTGGATGAAACGGTGTTCGAGCAGGAAGTCGAGAGCGCGATACACCGTCGGCGGTGCGGCGCCGGCATGCTCGCCCTTGAGCCGATCGAGCAGGTCGTACGCCTTGACCGGCTTCGACTCGCCGGCGATGAGTTCCAGCACGCGCAGGCGCAACGGCGTCAGTCGCAAACCACGCATCTCGCACGCGCTCGCGACCGCGCCAACAAACGCATCGGCGTCGTGCGGGTGGTCGTGATGACTACGGCGATGGCTGGCGTGGGACATTGTGGTTGAGGATCAGGGCTGGGGCGGCTTGAAGCCTACACCTTGCGCGGTTGGTTTCCGTGCGCTCCTGCAGCGCCGCCACCGATTCCTTGTGGGAGAGCCTTCAGTCGCGATGCTTTTCAAGCCCTCAGCCCTCACGAGCATCGGGATGCTCCGCAAGTCTGGTCACATCACCAGCCGCGGCCTCGATCCACCCGCTTCAGCGAGGAACGTTGCGAACGCGTCGCAGCCGCCTGCAGGTTGACGCCGCAATGGCGGCAGGCTTTCGCGCGCGGGACATTGCCGCGCCCGCAATCGGGGCATTCGATCAGGCCCGACTTCGACAACAGCACGATCGCCCAGCCGATCGGGCCGAGCGCTGCGCCCCAGACGAGTCCGGCCAACCAGCGGCCGCGGATATAGCCGATCACGAGGCCAACCAGTGCGCAGATCAGCGTGAGGCCGAGCGCCCATTCCCACACAAGCGGATCGAGCAGGACACGCATGCAGGTCTGCAAGGCCGCCTGGGTGGCGTCCGGGTCCGCGGAATCGAGGCGGCCATAGGCCTGGATGCAATCGTCGAGGGACATCCGCTTGGGCTCAGCCGGTCTTGCCTACGGCCGCATCGATGCGGCGCAATGCTTCCTCGCGTCCGGCGAGGAAGACGGTGTGGTCGATCGATGGTGAAACCTGCGTGCCGGTCAGTGCGACACGCAATGGCTGCGCGATCTTGCCCATGCCCTCGCCGATCGACGCTGCGGCGGCTTCGATCGCGGCGTGGATCGCCTCGACCTTCCAGTCGGCGAGCGCGGCAAACTGCGCATGCGCGGCCTCGAGCGCGGCGCGCGCGGTCGGGGTCTTCAGGTGCTTGGCGACCGCCTGCTCGTCGTAGGTCGCGAGCGGCTCGTACCAGACCTTGGCCTTCTCGGCCATTTCCTTCAGCGTCTTCGCGCGATCGCGCAGTGCGATGATCACGTCAACCGGATCGGGACCCTGCTGCGGATCAATCCCGGCCGCGCGCAGCTGCCACTCGAAGTGCGGCGCGAGTTCGAGCGGATCGTCGTTCTTCAGGTACTGCTGGTTCAGCCACGACAGCTTCTCAAGATCGAAGCGCGATGCCGACTTGTTGACGTCCGACGCGTCGAACAACTCGATCATCTGCTCGCGCGAGAAGATCTCCTGGTCTCCGTGCGACCAGCCGAGGCGCACGAGATAGTTCAGCAGCGCGTGCGGCAGGAAGCCGTCGTCGCGATACTGCATCACGCTGACCGCGCCATGGCGCTTGCTGAGCTTCTGCCCGTCCGGGCCGAGGATCATCGGCAGGTGCGCGAAGCTTGGCACCGGCGCGCCGAGCGCGTGGTAGATGTTGACCTGGCGTGGCGTGTTGTTGACGTGGTCGTCGCCACGGATCACGTCGGTGATCCTCATGTCGATGTCGTCGACCACGACCGCGAAGTTGTAGGTCGGGAATCCGTCCGAGCGGATCAGCACGAGATCGTCGAGTTCCTGGTTCGACCACTCGATGCGACCCTTGACCTTGTCTTCGAACACGACGCTGCCCGAGGTCGGGTTCTTGAAGCGCAGCACGCGGTTCGGATCGTCGCGGTACGGCAGGTTCTGATCGCGCGCGCGCCCGTCGTAGCGCGGTTTGGTGCCGGCGGCCATCGCCGCGTTGCGCATCGCCTCGATCTCTTCCTTCGATTCGTAGGCGTAGTACGCCTTGCCGGCCTTCAACAGGTCTTCGGCGACCGCGCGATAGCGGTCCATGCGCAGGGTCTGGTAGTACGGCCCCTCGTCGTGCGCCAGGCCGAGCCAGGCCATGCCGTCGAGGATCGCCTGCACCGCAGCTTCGGTCGAACGCTCGCGATCGGTGTCCTCGATGCGCAGGATGAACTCGCCGCCACGATGGCGCGCGTCCAGCCAGCAGTAGAGCGCGGTGCGCGCGCCGCCGATGTGCAGGTAACCGGTGGGACTCGGGGCGAAGCGGGTGCGGACGGTCATCGTGTGGCGAAGGCTCGGGGGTCGGCGCGCAAGTTTACCGGAGTAAAGGCACGCCCTGCGGCAACACCGGTGCAGTCGTTTGCGGGCAGAATGGCCTTTTCCATTCCCCCCCTCCCATCATGCCGACCCTGCGCGCCTCGCTTCTGATCCCGTTGCTGCTCGCGACTGCCTGCTCGCCACTGCCGGGGCGGCACCCCCCCGATGTTGTGGACGGCACGCGTGCGCGGCTCGCGATCCTCGAATCGACCGACCTGCATGCGAACGCGCTCAGCTATGACTACTACCGGCTCGCCGAGGACAAGTCGCTCGGTTTCGAGCGCATGGCGACACTGGTGATGCAGGCGCGTGCGGAGTTTCCGAACACGCTGCTGTTCGACGCCGGCGACACCATCCAGGGTACCGCGCTGGCGGACTACCAGGCGCTGGTGACGCCGATCGGCTGCGACGAGGAGCTCGCCATCTATCGCGCGATGGACGCGCTCGGCTACGACGGTGGCACCATCGGCAACCACGAGTTCAACTACGGGCTGCCGTTCCTCGCGCAGGTGACCGGCCATCCGATCGACGCGCAAGGTGTCCCGGCGAAGACCTGCGCAGGCCCGCATTTCCCGCTCGTGCTCTCGAACGCCGAGTCGACCCGCGACGGCAAGCCGATCTATCCGCCTTACGCAGTGCTCGACCGCGTCTTGAAGCTGACCGACGCGCAGGGCCGCGGTACGACCGCGCCGATCCGCATCGGCATCATCGGCTTCACGCCGCCGCCCATCGTCGAGTGGGACCGCCGCAATCTCGAAGACAAGGTGACGACGACCGGCGTGGTCGAAGCCGCGCGGCGCTGGCTGCCGGAGCTGCGCGCCAAAGGCGTCGATCTCGTGATCGCGATCTCGCATGGCGGCCTCGACGCCTCGCCGTACGGACCGGCGATGGAAAACGCGAACTGGCATCTCGCACGGGAACCGGGCATCGATGCGCTGCTGCTCGGCCACTCGCACACGTCGTTCCCCGACCCGGGCAATGCGCAGTCGCGCTTCGCCTCGATGGCGGACGTCGACAACGAACGCGGCTTCGTGCACGGCAAGCCTGCAGTGATGGCGAACTTCTTCGGCAAGAGCCTCGGCGTGCTGGACCTCGCGCTGGTGCGCACGAACGGACGCTGGACGATCGACGCGACGCAATCGCATGCGGAAGTGCGCAACGTGCGCGGCAAGGACGGAACCCCGGTCGCGGCCGACCCGCGCATCGCTCCGCTCGTCGAGGCCGTGCACAAGGCGACGATCGACTACGTCTCCGAGCCGATCGGCGACACCGATTTCGCGATGACCAGCCAGTTCGTCGAACTCGGTAACATCAGCGCGTTGCAGGTCATCAATGACGCGCAGCGCGACTACGCCGAGCGCTACCTCGCGGCGAACCTGCCGCAATACGCCGGCATCCCCGTGTTGTCCGCGGCGGCGCCGTTCAAGACCGGTTTCAGTGCAACCAACGACTACACCGACGTCGAACCCGGCCCGCTGGCGATCCACGACGCCGCCGACCTGTACCTGTATCCGAACACGCTCACCGCGGTGAAGATCGATGGCGCGACGCTCAAGGGCTGGCTCGAACGCTCCGCCGGCCGCTTCCATCGCATCGATCCGGCGATGAAGGAGGCGCAGGAACTGATCGACCGCAAGTTCTCCGGCTACAACTTCGACGTGATCCAGGGCGGCCTGGCCTACGCGATCGACGTGACCAAAACGCAGGGCGAGCGCATCCGCGACCTGGCCTACAAGGGCAAGCCGGTCGATCCCGCGCAGGCGTTCATCGTCGTCACGAACAACTACCGCGCGAGCGGCGGCGGACACTTCCCGGGGCTGGACGGTTCCAACCTCGTCATTTCCGCGCCGGATGCGAACCGCGATGTCGTGATCGCGTGGATCAAGGCACGCAGGCACCTCACGCGTGCACGCGACGGCGGCGAGCGCAACTGGCATTTCGTGCCGGTGCGAACAGCCGGCCCGGTCGTCGTGACCAGCGAAACCGGCAGGCTCGCGCTGGCGAAGGCCAACGGCATCAACGGCGTTTCGCTCGTGAAGGACAACGGCGATGGTTCGTCGACGTATGCGATCGACCTGTCGGTTTCAGGAAGCCGCTAGAACCTGTCACCCCGTTTGTGTCGAGCGCCCCGGAACGAAGTTCCGCGAAGTCGAAACACCATGATGACGCATCCATGCTCTTGGACTTCGCGCCTTCGGCGCTGCGCTCGTAGAGAACGGGATCCGGATCGGCCGCTGCTGCTGCGCGTCACGCGCGGTCGAAGCGCATCCGCTACAGTCGACCGGATGCCGCGTACTGCGCGGCCGCCCGCCCTCGTGTTCAAAAGGAGCCCGCCATGTCGCGCAGCCTGCTCGCCGTTTCGATCTGCCTCGCCCTCGTCGCCTGCGCGCCGCAGTCCGCGCGCCATGACGCTGCCACGGACCCGCCCGCGAAAGCCGCCGCGGTCAGTGCGGACCAGCAATTCGCCGACCTGTCGAGGCGTTGGCTCGACGGCGCGATGGCGATCAGTCCGGTCACCGCGACGACGATCGGCGACCACCGCCACGACAGCGAGCTCGACGACTTGAGTGCGGACGGCGTGCGGCGATCGCTCGAATTCTCGCGCTCGATCCTGGTAGACCTCGACAAAGTCGATCGCGCCGCTCTCTCGCGCGAAAACCAGGTCGACTACGGCATCCTGCGCAACCAGGTCCGCTCCGACGTCTGGAGCAGCGAGACGCTGCAGAGCTGGGCGTGGGACCCGACCTTCTACAGCCAACTCGCAGGCGGCGCGCTGTACGGGCTGATGGCGCGAGAGTTCGCGCCGCTGCCCGATCGCCTGCGTTCGGCGACCGCGCGCATGGAGAAGTTGCCGGCATTGTTCGCGCAGATGCGCACGAACCTCGATCCGATGCGCGTGCCGAAGATCCACGCGGAAACCGTATCGAAGCAGAACAAGGGCGTGCTCAGCCTCGTCGATGGCTTGATCCTGCCGCATGCGAAGGAACTGCCGGACGCGGATCGCCAGCGTCTCGAAGCCGCCGCAGCGGGCCTGCGCAAGGCCGTCGACGAGCAGCAGCACTGGCTCGACACCGGGCTGGTGCCGAACGCGAAGGGCGATTTCCGCATCGGCGCGAAGTTGTACGACGCCAAGCTCGCGTTCGCGCTGAACTCGCCGTTGACGCGCCAGGAGATCCGCAGCCGCGCCGAAGCCGCGCTGAAGAGTACGCGCGAGGAAATGTACGCGATCGCCCGCACGGTGCTGAAAGGCAAGCGCAATGCGCCCGCGTTGCCGGAGCATCCGACCGAGGCGCAGCAGCAGAAGGCAATCCAGGCGGCGCTCGAACTCGCCTACAAGGAGCGTCCCGCGCGTGGCCAGGTCATCGCGACCGCCGAGGGCGCACTCGCGCAGGCAACCGCATTCGTGCGCGAGAAGAACCTCGTCACACTGCCCGACGCGCCGGTGAAGATCATCCCGATGCCGGAATTCCAGCGTGGCGTCGCCCTCGCCTATTGCGATCCTCCGGGTCCGCTCGACAAGGGCCTCGACACGTTCTACGCCGTGTCGCCGATCCCGGATGACTGGTCGAAGAAGCAGGTCGACTCGTTCCTGCGCGAGTACAACACGCGCTCGATCAACGAACTGACAATCCACGAGGCGATGCCGGGCCACTACCTGCAGCTGTGGCACGCGAACAAGTATCCGTCCGTGCTGCGCTCGGTCCTGTATTCGGGACCGTTCGTCGAAGGCTGGGCGGTCTACGCCGAGAAGGTCATGGCCGACGAGGGCTATCTAGGCGGCGACCCGCTGTATCGCCTCGTGCACCTCAAGTGGGACCTGCGCGCGATCGCCAACGCGATCCTCGACCAGGCGATCCAGGTCGACGGCATGAGCCGCGACGACGCGATGAAGCTGATGACGGTCGGCACCTTCCAGGAAGAACGCGAGGCCGCCGGCAAGTGGGTGCGCGCGCAACTCACGTCGGCGCAGTTGCCGACCTATTTCGTCGGCTGGCAGGAACACCTCGACCTGCGCAAGGAAGCCGAGCAACGTGCGGGCGCCGCGTTCGACCTGCATGCGTACCACGACAAGCTGCTGTCGTTCGGCTCGCCGCCGGTGCGCTATGCGCGCGAGCTGATGCTCGACTTGCCGATCGATTGAGCCGACGGACCGGTCCTGAACCGTTGGTTTCGAGCGCCGCGGAGCAAAGCTCCGCGGAGTCGAAGCATCGGCATTTTCCCTGCCCTCGGCTCCAGCGCTGCGCGCCGGCGCCAGGGCGAACGGACTGCCATCACTTCACGTGGATCGTGATCTTCGGCGACACGATCGGCGGATCGAACTGGACGTGGCGCGCGTCGCCGAGGTCGAGTTGCAGCGTGTGGGTTCCGGGATCGAGGTGAATCGTGTCGCTGGTCTGGGCCGCGCCGTAGTGCTTGTGGTTCGCGTCGTTCGGTATCGGCGCGCCGAGCGGAGGCAGCGACGCGGCGTCGATGAGCAGATGGTGATGGCCGGCCCCGGCCCTGGCGTCGGCGGCAGGCGCCAGCGCGATGCCCTCGACACCGAAAACGACTTCCACGTCACCGCCGACCGTTGCACCATTCGTCGGCGAGACGATGAAGACCTTTGCTCCGGCCGGCGCCTTCTCGCGCGCGAACTCGGGCGCATCCGCCGCGAATGCGCTTGCCGCAACGAGTGCAGACGACAAAAACAGGAATGAGTGCTTCAACATGGTTGCCTCCAGGAGTCGGACGACCCGGCAATCATAGCTGCCCGGACCGATACCGCTGGTAAATGGCAGCAACGTCCCCACTTGTCCCCGGCCCCACCCCACCCGGATCCCCATGAGCGACCCCGCAAGCAACGGCACGATCGCGATCCTGCGGCGCCTATGGCCCGAGGTCTGGCGCTATCGCGGGCGTGTCGGTACCGCGCTGGTGCTGCTCGCGGCCGCCAAGCTCGCCAACGTCGGCGTGCCGCTGGTGCTCAAACGCCTGATCGACGCGCTCGACTTGGCGCCAAAACCGCTGCTGATCCCGCTGGCCCTGCTCGTCGTCTACGGCTCCCTGCGCATGTCGACCTCGCTGTTCCAGGAGCTGCGCCAGATCGTGTTTGCGCGCGTGCTAGCGCGCACCTCGCGCAACATCACGCTGCGCGTGTTCGAACACCTGCACCGGCTTTCGCTGCGTTTCCACCTCGACCGCCGCACCGGTGGCGTCGCGCGCGACGTCGAGCGTGGCATGAGCGCGACTTCGGACCTGCTCGACTGGACCATCTACACGATCCTGCCGACCCTGCTCGAAGTGCTGCTGGTCTGCGGCATCCTGATCGCGCGTTTCGACTGGACCTTCACCGCGATCACGCTCGGCACGCTGGTCGCTTACATCGTGTTCACGTTCTCGATCACGGAATGGCGCATGCGCTACTACCGCGCGGCCAATGCCGCGGACACAGAGGCGAACGAACGCGCGGTCGATTCGCTCCTCAACTACGAGACGGTCAAGTATTTCGGCAACGAACACCACGAGCAGGCGCGCTACGACGCCAGCCTCGTCAAGTACGAGGAAGCGACCGTAAGGAGCATGAAGACGCTCGCCGTGCTCAACGTCGGCCAGGCCGCGATCGTCGCGCTCGGCCTGACCCTGCTGCTCTGGCGCGCCTCGATCGGCGTGGTCGCCGGCACCATGACGATCGGCGATTTCGTGCTCGTCAATGCGTTCCTGATCCAGCTCGCTATCCCGCTCAACTACCTCGGCATGGTCTATCGCGAGGTCAAGCAGGCGCTGACGAACATCGAACGCATGTTCGTACTGCTCGGCGAGGCGCGCGAAGTGGAGGATGCTCCGGGGGCGCCCGCACTCGCGGTGAACGGCGGCGACGTGCGCTTCGAGGGCGTCGGCTTCCACTACCAGGTCGAGCGGCCGATCCTCGCCGGCATCGATTTCCGCATTCCGGCCGGCCACACGCTCGCGGTCGTCGGCACCACCGGTGCCGGCAAGTCAACCCTCGCGCGCCTGTTGTTCCGGTTCTATGACGTCAGCGCGGGGCGCATCACGATCGACGGCCAGGACATCCGCTCCGTGACGCAGCAATCGCTGCGCGCGGCGATCGGAATCGTGCCGCAGGATACCGTGCTGTTCAACGACACGATCTATTACAACATCGCCTACGGCCGCCCCGGCGCGACCCGCGACGAGGTCGTCGCGGCAGCCAAGGCCGCGCATGTGCACGCCTTCATCGAGTCGCTGCCGCAGGGCTACGACACCGGCGTCGGCGAGCGCGGCCTCAAGCTTTCCGGCGGCGAGAAGCAGCGTGTCGCGATCGCGCGCACCCTGCTGAAGAACCCGGCGATCCTCGTCTTCGACGAGGCGACGAGCGCGCTCGACACGCGCACCGAGAAGATCATCCAGGGAGAACTCGAGGGCATCGCGCGCGGGCGTACGACCCTGGTCATCGCGCACCGCCTGTCGACGATCGTCGACGCCGACCAGATCCTCGTGCTCGAACACGGCCGCGTGGTCGAGCGCGGCACCCATGAGGAATTGCTCGCCGAACAGGGACGATACGCGCAACTGTGGACGATGCAGCAGCGCGAACGCACCAGCGCAGGCGAGGTCGCGGCACCCGTCCAAGCCTGACACTCAGGGTCACATTCACGCCCCGAAACGAGAACTGGTGCACAATCGTGTTTCAACCGCCAACGCAACGGAGCCGGCATGCTCCTTGCTTCAGGCGCAGTGCTCGCTTTGCCTCTGGAATGCCCCTTGAACGCTCCCAAGACCCACACCCTCCACATCGTCGGCGCGCCCGCCGATGTCGCCGCCCGCATCACGGCATTGCTCGACGAACTGCGCACGCGCTTCGACGCTCGCTGGCGCACCGCCGACTACGCCAGCGCGGAGTTGCTGCTGATCCATACCGATTCCGTCTACGGCCACATGGACTGGCTCAAGGCCGAAGGCAGCGGCCGCCTCGTCGCCGCACTGACGTCGACACCGGATGCCTACGCGTTCGGCGTGTCCGCACCGGTCGCGCCGGCCGACCTCGTCTCGATGCTGAACCGCGTCGGCGCGCATCTCGCCGGCGAACCGCTGCCGGCAAAAGCACCGGCCGCGAAGGCTTCCGCTGAAACGCCAACATCCGCACCAGCCGCCACCGCCCGCGTTGCGGAAACGGTGCCGACCAAGGCAACGGTGCCGATGGCCGCGCCGCCGGCACCTGCGATGGCGTCCACGCACGTGCCCGACAACACCAGCGGCGCGAGCCTGCTCGATCTGATCAATGGCAAGACGCCGATGTACGGCCGCCTGCACCTGCAGGCAAGCGGCCTGCCCGAGCTGTACATCGACACGCACGATCAGACCTGGCATTCCGCGGCGAGCCTCAAGGGACTCACGCCATGGTGCACACGCGCATTCGGGCACGGCGAGGTGAAGGTCGTCGGCGAAGCCGACTACACCCGCCAGACCGCCACGCTGCCATCGCAACCGCTCGCGCGCCTCAAGTGGCTGGCCCATCTCGTGCGCGGCGACGGTGAGCTCGAAGCCGGGCTCGACGCCAATGGACGCTACAAGCTCTCGCGCTGGCCGCAGAGCGAACGCGAGTTCCCCAAGCACTTCCGCATCGCGACCGTGATGCTCAAGCAGGCAGGCACGGTAGATGAAATCGCGGCACAGGGCGGTGCCGGCGCCGCCGATGTCGCCAACTTCATCAACGCCTACAACGCGCTCGGTTACATCGATCGCGAGGACCATTCGACGGCACCGGGCGAGTCGCGTGGCGGCGGTCTGTTCGGCCGGGTAAAAAAAGCGACGGCTGCGAGTTGACGAACGGGCAATCGCCCACTATTCTCTCGCGCTCCCTGACGGGGCCATAGCTCAGCTGGGAGAGCGCTTGCATGGCATGCAAGAGGTCGCCGGTTCGATCCCGGCTGGCTCCACCAAGTTTCGGTTTTCCTAAGCGTCCCCATCGTCTAGAGGCCTAGGACACCGCCCTTTCACGGCAGTAACAGGGGTTCGAATCCCCTTGGGGACGCCAATAGGTGAAGGGCGAAAACGCACAGGATGTGCGTAATAGCAAGTACAACGCGGAGCGGTAGTTCAGCTGGTTAGAATGCTGGCCTGTCACGCCGGAGGTCGCGGGTTCGAGTCCCGTCCGCTCCGCCATATACCCGCCGGTTTGGAGACCTGGAGTCTCCAAACCGGTTTTTTTATGCCTGTCGTACGGCGATTCCACTGGCCAACGGATTCTGCGCGTTAACCAAATCCGAAGGCGCCCGCGGTTATGGTCACCTTCCCGTGGCGGCCGCGCGCGGGCCCGCTGTGAGAGCGCGCCGGGGACGCGGCGCCGTCGCGGACCACTTTGTCTTTCGCGATCAGCGTGCGTCGCCGGGCGGCGACGGTTCGATCGTACCGATCGAATGCCCCTGCTCGGCGAGGTATTCGAGCCAACGGTTGAGGAACGAGCTCATGCGCACGCGTCGCTGGAAGATGCTGCGCGCGGGATGCAGCGGGCCGATCGCGCGCACGAGCCGGCGATCGGCACAGCAGTCGAGCACTTCCGCCATGTGCGCGTCGTGGTACATGCGCAGTTGCGCAGACGGCGACGGTTCGCCGGTCGCGCCGTCGACGAATTGGTAGGTCAGGTGCAGGTCGAGCGTGTAGCGATGCCGTTCGAGCACGTCGAGGCGCACGTCGAGACCGTCGTCGAGCGACGACACGTAACGGCCGATCGCGAGATCCTGCGGCGCGAAAAGGCGCGCGAGCCGGTGATAGTTCTCCGAATACAGTCCCATCAGCCATGAGAAGCGGCTCGGCAGCAGGGATTGCGGGCGTTCGAGGACGACGGACATGGACCGATCATAGGCGGGGTGGTAGCGAGCGCCTAGTCTTATGCGCGCGCCCGCCGGACGGGTAAGATGGGGTTCCCCGCCGCGTGCGCAAGCCGCCGGTTTTCCTGCGCGAAACGGCACCCTTCCTGCAGGTGCTTCCGCCGAACCTTCCTCGCGTTGCGCTTATGGCGGGCAAAAGCCGGGTTTGGTCACAGGCTCGCTCAGAACATGTGCTTCTCGATGCCAAGTTCCGAGAGGATCTTGCTGGCGATCTCCTCGATCGACGTGTGCGTGGTGTTCTGCACCGGGATGCCATCGCGGCGGAACAGCTTGTCGGCCTGTTCCAGTTCCCAGCGGCATTGCTTGAGTTCGGCGTACTTGCTGCCCGGGCGACGCGCTTCGCGCACCTGCGCGAGGCGCTGCGGTTCGATCGAAAGACCGTACAGGCGTGCGCGGAACGGCACCAGCCGCTTGGGCAGTTCGAGCCGTTCGAGATCCTCCTCGGTCAGCGGGTAGTTCGCCGCCTTCACGCCATAGTGCAGCGCCATGTACAGGCAGGTCGGCGTCTTGCCGACGCGCGAGACGCCGACCAGGATCAGGTCGGCGTCGGCATAGTTGACGTCGATGCCGTCGTCATGGGTCAGTGCGTAGTTCGTCGCGTTGATACGCGCTTCGTACTCGGTGAAATCGGTGAGCCCGTGCGCCTTGCCGACGCGCGGCGAGCGCATCGTGCCGAGTTCGGCCTCGAGCGGACCGAGGAACGGCGCGAACACGTCGATCATCAGCGCGCCACTCTCGGCGACGACGTCGCTGAGCTTCTGGTCCATGATCGTGTTGACCACGATCGGGCGGGCGCCACTCTGCGCGAACGCGGTCTTGATGCGTACCGCCGCCGCGCGCGCCTTGTCCTCGGTGTCGACGAACGGGATGCGGAAGGTGTCGAACTCGATCGAATCGAACTGGGTCAGGACGCTGTGTCCAATCGTCTCGGCGGTGATTCCGGTACCGTCGGAAACGTAGAAGATCGTGCGGCGCATGGGCTCCCCGGGGCGTCATCGGGACTCGAAAACCGATCGTGTCCCGGCTTTCGCCGGGACGACGGAAGGTCTTTCGAGATTCCCTTTCGAGGGCGAGTCTACGGGAAGCCGTCGTATTTCCGCGCCCCCGCGCGGCGCCAGCCCATGCATCGGTCTCTCCACGGCGCTCCAACTTGCCCGAATCGCCGCAAAGCCCGAAAATTGCGCGCTGCCGCAAAGCGGCCTTCACTTCCCACGGAGTAATCCCTTGAGCGACCTCGTTCTCTGGCTCGAAGACCTGCGCATGACCGACCTCGGCAAGGTCGGCGGCAAGAATGCGTCGCTCGGCGAAATGATCGGCAACCTCGCCAAGCTCGGCGTGTCGGTGCCGGGTGGTTTCGCCACCACCGCGCAGGCGTTCCAGGACTATCTCGAAAAGAGCGGCCTCGCCAGGCGCATCCAGGACCGCCTCGCCACGCTCGACGTCGAAGACGTCGACGCGCTGGTCAAAGCCGGCACGGAGATCCGCGGCTGGATCGTCGATACCGCCCTGCCCGCGGAGCTCGATTCGGCGATCCGCGGTGCCTACGCGAAGCTGTGCACGGATGCCGGCTCCGCCGACATCGCGGTTGCAGTCAGGTCGTCGGCGACCGCCGAAGACCTGCCGGATGCGTCGTTCGCCGGCCAGCAGGAAACCTTCCTCAACGTCGTCGGCATCGAGGACGTGCTGCACAAGGTCAAGGAAGTGTTCGCCTCGCTCTACAACGATCGCGCGATCGCCTACCGCGTGCATCACGGCTTCAAGCACGAGGATGTGTTCCTCTCCGCCGGCGTGCAGCTGATGGTGCGCTCGGACGTCGGCGCCTCGGGCGTGCTGTTCACGCTCGACACCGAATCGGGCTTCCGCGACGCGGTGTTCATCACCGCGAGCTACGGCCTCGGCGAGATGGTCGTGCAGGGCGCGGTCAACCCCGACGAGTTCTACGTGTACAAGCCGACGCTGCGCGCCGGCAAGCCGGCGATCCTGCGCCGCCAGATCGGCTCCAAGCAGCAGCGGATGGTCTATTCGAACAAGCCGGGCGAGCGCGTCACGATCGAGGAGACTCCGGCGAAGGATCGCGCGCGCTTCTGCATCAGCGACGCCGACGTGCACGAACTCGCCAAGCAGGCGCTGGTCATCGAGCAGCACTACGGCCGCCCGATGGACATCGAGTGGGGCAAGGACGGCAACACCGGCAAGATCTACATCCTGCAGGCGCGACCGGAGACGGTGAAGTCGCGCGCGCGTGCGACGCAGATCGAACGCTTCCAGCTCAAGTCACGCGGCCCGGTGCTCGCAGAAGGTCGCTCGATCGGCCAGAAGATCGGCGCCGGCAAGGCGCGCGTGATCCGGTCGATCAAGGACATGAATCGGGTCCAGCCGGGCGACGTGCTGGTCGCCGACATGACCGATCCCGACTGGGAACCGGTGATGAAGCGCGCCGCCGCGATCGTGACCAACCGCGGCGGCCGCACCTGCCACGCGGCGATCATCGCACGCGAACTCGGCGTGCCGGCCGTGGTCGGCACCGGCAATGCGCTCGACAGGATCACGGACGGACAGGACGTGACCATCTCCTGCGCCGAAGGCGATACCGGTTTCATCTACGAAGGCCAACTCGCGTTCGAACGGATCACCGCCGATCTCGACTCGATGCCGCCGGCGCCGCTGAAGATCATGATGAACGTCGCGAACCCGGAACGCGCGTTCGACTTCGCGATGCTGCCGAATGCGGGCGTCGGCCTCGCCCGCCTCGAAATGATCATCGCCAGCCACATCGCGGTGCATCCGAAGGCGCTGCTCGAATACGACCTGCAGGATGCAGAAACGAAGCGCCTGATCGACGAGCGCAGCGCCGGCTACGCCAGCCCGGTCGATTTCTACGTCGACCGCCTCGCCGAGGGCATCGCGACGATCACCGCCGCCTTCGCGCCGAATCCGGTCATCGTGCGCCTGTCCGACTTCAAGTCGAACGAGTACGCGAACCTCATCGGCGGCAAGCGCTACGAACCGCACGAGGAGAACCCGATGATCGGCTTCCGCGGCGCGAGCCGCTACGTCGATCCGTCATTCGCCGACGCGTTCGCGCTCGAATGCCGCGCAATGAAGAAGGTGCGCGAGACGATGGGCCTCGCCAATGCGTGGGTGATGATCCCGTTCGTGCGCACGCTCGGGGAAGGCCGCAAAGTCATCGAGGTGCTGAAGAAGAACGGGCTCGTGCAGGGAGAGAACGGGCTCAAGATCATCATGATGTGCGAGGTGCCGTCGAACGCGCTGCTCGCCGACGAGTTCCTCGACATCTTCGATGGCTTCTCGATCGGCTCGAACGACCTGACCCAGCTCACCCTCGGCCTCGACCGCGATTCTTCGATCGTCGCCAACCTGTTCGACGAGCGCGACCCGGCGGTCAAGAAGATGTTGTCGATGGCGATCCAGACCGCGAGGAAGAAAGGCAAGTACATCGGCATCTGCGGCCAGGGTCCGAGCGACCATCCCGACCTTGCCGAGTGGCTGATGGACCAGGGCATCGAGTCGGTGTCGCTCAATCCCGATACCGTGGTCGACACCTGGCTCAAGCTGGCCAGGCACAAGGCGGGTTGAGCGAGAATCCAGCGAGCCGCGCAACCGTCCCGGCGAAAACCGGGACTCAGCGCCTTCCGGACCCCGCATCAGGCATCGGATTTCGGCCTCCCCGCATGGTCCGAATCCGGTAGTCTTCGCCACGCATTCCACAAGGAGACGTGCGGTGAAGATGCATCGAACCATGTTCATGGGCCTCGCAGCGCTTGCCGCGAACACGGCCCACCCGCAGATTGCGGCGTCGACCTCCGCCAGCGCGGAATCGGACAAGAAGACGTTCTACGAAATGAGCGCGGACGGTGCGATACAAATCGCACCGGATGGTCACGTCAGCGACTACAAACTGGATGGCACTCTCCAACCCGCTGTCGCCGCTCTCGTCAAGCGAGCCGTCATGGGCTGGCAGTTCGAGCCTATCGTCATCGACGGCAAGGCGGTCGTCGCAAAGACCGCGATGCACCTCAACCTGCGCGCCGAACCGGTGGAAGGCAAGGACGACGAATTCAGCGTGCACGTCGCTTCGATCAACTTTGGAGACCCGGCACGCCGTGGCATCGGCAAAGCCCCGCAATATCCGCGCAATGCGGCCGGCGCGCGACTCGGTGCGTACGTCGTCCTGTCGGGGCGCCTGGACGAGAGCGGCAAGGTCGCTGAAATCTATCCGTACCAGACCAGCCTCGATGCGCGAGCCAGCAACGAGAAGCAAGCCGAGAAGTGGCGGCGCGAATTCGAAACGGCAGCTATCAACGCTGCGAAGACATGGCAATACGACCTTACCGAGATCGTCGGCGGCCGCGCAACCGGCGCCTATGTAGTGATCCCGGTGAGATTCTTCATGTCGCCATCTCGGGTTACTCGCGACAGGAATTGGCGCGGTTATGAAGCGGGTCCGATCCATCCCGCGCCATGGGCGAGCTCGCAAGACACCAATCGCATTGCGCAGAACCAGGACGGCGCGATTTCGACGTCTTCGCGCTTCCACCTCAAGGACGACGTGATCGGCAAGGCGCTCTGAGGGCAACGGAGCTCCGCTCGCGATTCCTGTCGGGTCGCGGCCATGTGCATGGCCCTGTTTTATGTCCATGCGAACCGTTCATGAGAATCCGGTCACACCAAATCCGCCTTTCGCTGCCACGCAGCATTACTTTCGTCATGGGCACTGCTACGGTGCCGCCCGCGCCAGAAACCAAGAGAGGGGTTTCACGCGCGATCCGGGGAGGGATCGATGTTGACCGGGAACAGGCGCGGGGGCGCCTGCCCCCACGCCTGCGCCTGGCGCATGCGATGCCGCCCTGGTGACCATGTGGTGACGCCGTCTTCAAACCGCGGCGAACACCACCATCCGTCATCTGCTGGGGAGTCAATCTGTGATCAAGTCAACGCGCCGCCTGACGGCGGCAGTTTCGCTTTCACCGTTGTTTCTTGCGATGTACGCCGCTTCCGCGTCCGCCGCAACCGTGGTCGACGTGCACGGGCACGATACGAAGGTACTGAATTCAACCTATGTCCGCGCAACGGCCGGCATGGGTGCCGCCACCGCCGCGAACGAGCGCCATGCCGAGCTGCTGGGCCTCGAAAGCCAGTCCGCCCTGCAGCAGCTCTCCGTCGTCGATGATGCCGACGGCGTCAGGCACTATCGCTACCAGCAGACTTTCCGCGGCATCCCGGTGTGGGGCGAGCACGTTGTCATCACCGAAAACGCCAGGGGTGAAGTACTGAACCTGTTCGGCCGCCAGATCAACGGCCTCGGCGCCGATCTCGGTTCCGCCAGCGCGACGCTGACCTCGGCAAAGGCCCTCGTGATCGCCAAAGCAGGCCTGAACAAGGCCATGCGCACGGAGCGCGAGGAATCGCGCCAGATGATCTATGTCGACGACGCCGGCAGTGCGCGCCTCGTCTTCGTCGTGTCGTTCTTCGCCGACAAGATCGATGGCGGCCAGCCGAGTCGCCCGATCGTGATCATCGATGCCCAGAGCGGCAACGTGCTCAAGCGTCTGGAAGGACTGACCACCGCACAGGTCGGCACCGGCCCCGGCGGCAACGCGAAAACCGGCCAGTACGAATGGGGATCGAGCGGCAAGTACGGCTTCCTCGACGTCGCGCAGAGTGGCACCACCTGCACGATGAACAACACCGACGTGAAGACGGTGAACCTCAACGGCGGCACCACCAGCACGACCGCGTTCTCGTACACCTGTCCGCGCAACACGGTGAAGTCGATCAACGGTGCGTACTCGCCGCTCAACGACGCGCACTTCTTCGGTGGCGTGATCCAGAACATGTACAGCTCGTACATGGGAGTGAAGGCGCTGACGTTCCAGCTGGTCATGCGCACGCATTACAGCTCGAGCTACGAGAACGCGTTCTGGGACGGCTCGACGATGAGCTTCGGTGACGGCGCCAGCACGTTCTATCCGCTGGTCAGCGTCGACGTGGCAGGCCACGAGGTCTCGCACGGCTTCACCGAGCAGCATTCCAACCTGACCTACTCCGGCCAGTCCGGCGGCATGAACGAGGCGTTCTCGGACATGGGCGGCGAAGCGACCGAGTACTACTGGAAGGGCACCAACGACTTCCTGGTCGGCCCGGAAGTGTTCAAGGCCTCGGGCGCGCTGCGCTACATGTGCAACCCGACCCAGGACGGCGGCTCGATCGACAACGCAGCGAACTACACCAGCTCGCTCGACGTGCACTACTCGTCCGGCGTCTACAACAAGGCGTTCTGCACGCTGGCGAAGACCGCCGGCTGGGACACGGTCAAGGCGTTCAAGTCGTTCGCCCGCGCGAACAGCCTGTACTGGACCCCGTCGAGCACGTTCAACAGCGGCGCCTGCGGCGTCGAGACGGCAGCGACCGATCTCGGCTTCGTCAAGGCCGACGTCACCGCGGCGTTCACCGCCGTCGGCGTCAGCTGCACCGGTGGTGGCGGTGGCGGCGGCGGTACGCCGACCGCGCTGACGAATGGCGTTGCGGTCACGGGCATCTCGGGCGCGAGCGGCAGCGACAAGCTCTACACGCTCGATGTGCCGGCCGGCGCGACCGGCCTCAAGTTCGTCACTTCCGGCGGTTCGGGTGATGCCGACCTGTACGTGAAGTTCGGCTCCGCACCGACGACGTCGACCTACGACTGTCGTTCGTGGGCGAGCGGCAATGGTGAAACGTGCAGCATCGCGACCGCGCAGGCCGGCAAGTACTACGTGCTCGTGCATGCCTACAGCACGTTCTCCGGCATGAGCCTGACCGGCAGCTACACGGCGGGCGGTGGCGGTGGCGGCGGCGGTACGGTACTCACCAGCGGCGTGCCGGTCACGCTCCCCTCGCAGGCCTCGGGCACGACTTCGGCGAACTACACGCTGGTGGTCCCGGCCGGCAAGACCAGCGTGGTGTTCACGATCTCCGGCGGCACTGGTGATGCGGACATGTACGTGCGCCGCGGCAGTGCGCCGACGACGTCGACCTACGACTGCCGTCCGTACACCTCCGGCAACAGCGAAACATGCACCTTCAATGCACCGACCGCCGGCACGTACTACGTGAACGTGCGCGCCTACGCGGCGTATTCGGGAGTCAGCCTGAAGGGCACGATCTCGCCGTAATCCGATTGTTCCATGGCACTACGCGACCCCGGCCTCGCGCCGGGGTCTTTTTATGTCCATGGATGGACGGTATGCCGGGAATGCAGGAGCAATTCCCGGTATGTCCATGGATGGCCTAACACCGGTCCGCTGGCGCTCTCGGCGCCGGTCACGCCCGCCCCGGCTGCGACTGAACTCGCACTTCGCCGTCGACCTACGGCGCCGGCTCGCGATACACGGCACCGTCCTTCATCACGAAAATGGGCTTGCCCAACGCATCGATCGACGTGCTCGGGTCGCCTTCGAACGCGGCGAGATCCGCGCGCAGTCCGGGAACGATGCGCCCGAAGCGATCACCCTGCCGCAGGATCTTCGCCGCACCGTCGGTCGCAGCGTGCAGCGCCTGCGCCGGCGTCATGCCGTAGCGAACCATGAGTTCGGGCTCGCGCGCATTTTCACCATGGGCGAACACGCCGACGTCACTGCCGTTGCCGATGATGACGCCGACGCGCAATGCCGCACGGAACGCGCGTTCGGATTCGCGCATGCGCGGCGTCGGTTCGCCGCCGGGCACGTAGTGCTCGAAGTATTCGCCGATCGCCATGACCGCGGCCAGTGTCGGCTCAAACGCGACACCATGGCGTTTCATCAGCTGCAACGTTTCGTCGCTCGCCGCGTCGCCGTGTTCGATCGTATCGACGCCGGCCTCCACCGCCATGCGCACGCCGGCGTCGCTGCCGGCATGCGCCGCAACCGGACGACCGATGCGATGCGCGGCCTCGACGATCGCCTTCGTTTCCGCGAGGCTCAGCGTCGGCATCGTCTCGCCGTTCGGTCCGACGCGATAGTCGGCGTAGAGCTTGATCCAGTCCGCTCCGCGCGCGGCCTGCTCACGCACCGCGCGCGCGGCTTCGTCCACGCCACTGATCGCTTGCGCGCCTTGCGGCAGTTCGAGATCGGGGCGGAAGCCGCGCGGCCCCGGGCCATAGCTCGAACTCGCGACGATCGCACGTGTCGCGACGAACAGGCGCGGGCCGGGAACGAGGCCTTCATCGATCGCGCGCTTGATCGAAACGTCGGCGTAACCCGCGCCTTCGGTGCCGAGGTCGCGTAGTGCGGTGAAGCCTGCAAGCAGCGTCTGTCGCGCATGCACGGTCGCGAGCACGCTGCGGTAGTCCTGCGGTTCCTTGAGGACCTGGTCGTTCCATGGAGTCTCGTTGTACGGATGCAGGAACAGGTGCGAATGCAGGTCGATCAAACCGGGCGTCAGCGTCGCCCCTTTCAGGACGATCCGGCGCGTACCGGATGGCACCGCCAGGCGCTCGACCGGGCCAATCGCCACGATGGCGCCATCGTGCACATGGACGGCCAGGCCGTTCTCGCTGCGATCGGTGGTTCCGGTCCAGACACGATCGGGAATCAGCAGGACATCCGGCGCGCCGGCGGACGGCTGGGCAGCCACGAGGCAAGCGAGTCCGAACAGGACTTCCAGGTGAAGCATGCGCATCGGATTTCCCTCGGCATCGGTGAGAACCGGACGGACCGCCAATGATCCGGCGCCTTCGCCTATTCTCGGCGCAGCACGCGAGGGCCGGCAACCAAGCCCCTCGGTGCGAATCGCGCACTGCCGCTACAGCAAATTCGCCTCGGCCAGTCGGGCGTACCACTGTACGGCGTCGTCCTGCAGATCGTGGACACCGGTGATCTCGCGCAGGGCCTGATAGGCCCATGCGACGGACTGCCGGTCCGCATTCGCATCCGCGGCAATCGCGTAGAGGCCCGGCACCGCTTCGTAGCGTTCGGCGACATGGAACGTGCCGGACTGTGCAAGCGCGCAGAACGCGCGTTCGCGCACGATGGCCGACTTCTCGCGCGCAGCGACATCGAGCAAGGGAGCGATGCTCTCGACCCCGCCGAACTTCGCCAGCGCATCGACCGCCCAGCGGCGCAGCGATTCGTCACCGGTGTGCAACGCGGACAGCAGCTCGCGATGGATCCGTTCGCGATCAACGCCACGTGCCCCGATGATCGCGACGTTCCACAATGCCCACGCGCCCGAACCTTGTGGATCGTTCGCCATCTGCTGCAACAGTCGATCGACCTGCGCGACCGACTTCTCGAGGTCGTATTCGGCGAGGTACACCTCGAAGCTCGCCATGCGCACCTCGATCAATGGCGAATCGCCGGCGGTATTGATCAAGGTCTTGAGCTTGTCCGTCGGTTTGAATGTACCGCGCCAGGCCTGCGCATTCTGCATCACGTACTCGGACGCGCCTTCCCGGCGATTGATCGCAAGTTCGAGCGCATGCTCGACTTTTTCCTGCGGCGGCAGCGATTCGACCATGCCGGCATAGAACGCGTCGAAGCGTGGTTCGGTCGACGCACCCTTCTCGAACAAGGGCTCGGCGATCGAGCGCAACTGCACGATCGCTGCACTGCGCAGAGCGGGGCTGGCCGCGAATGCGCCCACGGTGGCGAGGCCGAGCAGGAGCAGCAACCAGCGTTTCATCCGAATTCTCCCGAGCAGGTGGCGACAGTATGGCGGGAACATCATGGCGGGAAGCGAGCGCCGCAGTGGCGATCTGCGAGCAAACGCGGATGTGCGACCTGCGGGGTTGGGTGCGCTCGCCGCGCGCGCCGGCAGGCGTGCGCATGCCCAGGCGACGACCCGCTATGCTGGCACGGTCGCTTCTGTCGGGGAATGGATGGACCGCAATGACATCGGCCTGCAGTTGCACGACTACGCGAGTGCCGAACTCGCCCGTGCGATCGCCTGCCTCGGCTGGCGTGGCTCGCGCTTGCATGCGGGCGTGCACCAGGCACGCAAGTCGCTGCGCCGCGCGCGTGCCACGCTCGCACTCGGCGCAACGCTGCTCGGTCCAGGCGCGCGCGTGATCGATCGCGAACTGCGACAAGTCAATTGCGGGCTGTCGAAGCTGCGCGATGCCCATGCGCTCGCAGGCGTGCTCGATTACCTGCTCGGCAGGCACGCCGTCGATGAGCAGGCGCTTCTCCTGCTGCATCGCGCACGCCGTGCCGCGACGCGCGACCGTGCTGCCCGCGCCCGCAAGGTCCTGGCTAAGGATCCGCAACTGCGCGCACGGCGTGCCCTGCTGGCAACCCTGCTGGCTGCGCTGCACGGATTGCCCTGGCACCTGCTTGATGCCGATGCCGCGGATGCTGCATTGCTGCACAGTCGCGTGCGCGCAGATGCCGCCAGCGAGAGGGCGGCGGGCAGCGGCGATGCGGACGATTGGCACCGATGGCGCCGACGCGCACGACGCCTTTCGCAACAACAGCGCGCGCTCGACGATCGCGCGGCGAAAGCGGACAAGCACGACAAGCGCCTGGCGGTCCTGCTCGGCCACGCCCAGGACTACGCGCTGCTATGCGAGCATTGCGGCCGTGGCTCGCCCTTCACGCCTTCGGACCGCGCCTCGTTGCGTGCGCTGGCGGAACAGGACCTCGGGCGACTGCGCACCCGCATCGCGCAATTCACGCGCACGCCGATCGCGCCTGCCAGCGAAGCCTGACAGGCTTGCGTTACCGTACGAATGTACGTACATTCGCGCCATGGACGATCTGCGCCTTACTGCCGCCCAACAACGCGTACTGGATTGCATCCGGTTCCATCTGGAGCATCATGGGCGCGCACCCACGCTGCGCGAAATCGCGGAGAATCTAGGGCTTGCAAGACATAGCTCAGCGCAGGATCATGTAGAGGCCTTGGTTCGCAAAGGCGCCCTGGAGCGCCTGCCCAACCATCGTGGCCTGCGTCTCCCGCATCGCTTGCGGGCGCCGGCGGCAACCCAGCTACCCCTCGTCGGCCGGGTTGCCGCCGGCAGCCCCATCCTCGCCACGGAAAATATCGAGGCGCAGCACGGCGTCGATCCCGCGCTGTTCCATCCGCGCGCGGATTACCTGCTGCGCGTCGTCGGCCTCAGCATGCGCGATGCCGGCATCCTCGATGGCGACCTGATCGCGGTTCATCGCACACCGAGCGCGGAACACGGCCGCATCGTCGTCGCGCGACTCGACGACGAAGTCACGGTCAAGCAGCTCGAACACCGCGGCGGACGCGTGCGCCTGCTGCCCGCGAATCCGGATTTCGCGCCGATCGAAGTCGATCCCCAGCGTCATGCCTTTGCGATCGAAGGCATCTACGTCGGCCTGATCCGTCCCGATTCCTCCCCCCGACTCCAGCGACAAGGATGAGCCGCGATGTTCACATCGACTCCTTTCGACATCCCTGCTTCGTCCGCGGCTGACAGCCCGGTTTTTTCTCCTGCGCCGATGCCGCTGGCGACGACGCCTGCCGTTTCCACGCGACCGGTCCGCCGTAATGAAGCCGCGCTCGCCGATGTGTTGCGCCATCCGGCCGTCTGGCGACGCGGTGCGCTGCCTGCGCTTGGCGGCGATGCCCTGTCGACCGGCCTCGCTGCCCTCGATGCGCTGCTGCCCGGTGGCGGCTGGCCGCGGGGTGCGCTCAGCGAGATCCTGATCGGTCAGGACGGTCTCGGTGAATGCAGCCTCGTGTTGCCCGCCCTTGCGACGTTGACGCGCGCGCGTCGACGCGTCGCATTGATCGCACCTCCCTACATTCCGTACGCACCGGCGCTCGCTGCCGCCGGCGTCGATCTTTCGCAGATCGTGCACATCGACGCGGCCGCGATCGACACGCACTGGACCGCCGAGCAATGTCTGCGTGCCGGTTGCTGTGGCGCCGTGTTGAACTGGCTGCCGCAGGCCGACTACCGACAATTGCGCCGGCTGCAGCTCGCCGCCGAAACCGGTGGTGCGATCGGCTTCGTGTTCCGGCCGCTCGCGGCCGCGCGCGAAACGAGCCCGGCTGCGCTGCGCCTCAAACTCGTCACGGGCGAACAGGGCCCGCGCATCGAGATCATCAAATGCCGCGGCCGCCTCGAATCCGCGCAGGCGATCCGGCTGTCCGCCTGAATCGTCGAGGCATGCGTGTCCTGGGCCTGCCTGCGATTCACGCAACTGGCGTTGGAGGCGATCCGCGCTGGCGCGGATGAAGCCGAAAGTCGCCGACCGTTCGCGGTCGTCGATGGCCCATCGCAGCGGCGACAGGTCGTGCTAGCGAACAAGGCCGCCAGCAAGGCGGGCGTGCATGCGGGACAGGTTCTTGCGAGCGCGCAACTGCTCTGCCCTCGCCTCGCCTTCGCCGCGCGCGACCAGGGCGCCGAGCGGCAGGCGCTCGAATCACTGGCCTCGTGGGCCTATCGCTACAGCGCCGAAGTCAGTCTCTTGGTGCCGGACACCTTGTTCGTCGAAGTCGGCGCCAGCCTGAGCCTGTTCGGCGGCTGGCCGGCACTGGAACGACGAATGCGCACGGAACTCGACCGCCTCGGTTTCAGCTGGTCGCTCGCAACCGCCCCGACCGCCACCGCGGCACGCGTGTTCGCGACCTGCGCAACCGGCATCGCGATTCCGGCGCTCGCCCAGCTTCCACTCGCGCTCGCGGCGGCGCCGCTGGTCGCGAGCGGCCTCGCCGCGAAGACCATCGGCGCCCTGCATGGCATGGGCCTGCGCACGCTCGGCGACCTGTTCCGCCTGCCGCGCGCGGAGCTCGCGCGGCGCATCGGCCAGGATGCGCTCGACCATCTGGACCGCATGTGCGGACGGGCCGCGGAAACCCTGCCGCGCTGGCAACCGCCGCAACGCTACGAACGCCGGATCGAGTTCAACCACGGCATCGAATCGCATGTCGCGCTGGCGTTCCCGCTGCAGCGCCTGATCCGCGAGTTCTCGCTGTTCCTCGCCAGCCGCGACGGCGGCGTGCAATGTTTCGACCTGCGCCTCGGGCACGAACGCGGCGCGAGCACGCGCGTCGGAATCGGCCTGCTGGCGCCACAGCGCGATGCGGCTTCGTTGTTCGAGCTCGCGCGCACGCGGCTCGAACGCATCGAACTCGTCGCACCGGTGCATGCACTCGACCTGATCGCCGATGACCTGCCGCCATTGTGCCCGCTGCATCGCGACCTGTTCGACAGCCATCGCCGCGAACAACTCGGCTGGCCGGCGCTGGTGGAGCGCCTGCATGCGCGACTCGGTGACAACGCCCTGCACGGACTCGCCAGCGTCGCCGACCATCGCCCTGGTCGGGCCTGGCGTTTCCTGCCGATCGCTGCGAATGCGCCGTCGACTGCGGGCGTTTCCGCCATGCGACCGTTCTGGTTGCTGCGACGCCCGCTGCCATTGCGCGACGGCCCGCGCCGCATCCTCGCCGGTCCCGAGCGCATCGAGAGCGGCTGGTGGGACGAGCGCGACCAGCGCCGCGACTACTACATCGTCGAGACCCGTTCCGGCCAGCGTGCCTGGGCGTTCGTCATCGCAGGAGGCGCCGCCCACGCGACGCACGGATGGACCCTGCACGGCTGGTTCGCATGAGCGAGCCATCACGCCGACCCAGGCGCCGCCGCCTGCGCGCGCCGATCGAGCCGGGCCTGTCGACCCGCCCAGAGGACGATCCGCGCAGCAGTCCGCCACGGGCGCAGCATCGCGCGTCCCTCGTCGAAAACCCCGGGGGAGCGACGGCAGCCACAATGCGCTCCCCGGAAGGAACAATTCCCGCAAAGCCCACCGAGGCGCAGTCGCGCTATGCGGAACTGCACTGCCTGTCGAACTTCTCGTTCCAGCGCGGCGCTTCGAGTGCGCTCGAACTGTTCGAACGCGCGAAGAAGCTCGGCTACGACGCGCTGGCGATCACCGACGAATGCTCGCTCGCCGGCATCGTACGTGCACTCGAGGCAAGTGACGAAACGGGTTTGAAGCTGATCGTCGGCACCGAAGTGCAACTCGACGACGGCCCCAGGCTCGTCCTCCTCGCGGCAAACCATGCCGGCTACTCGGACATCTGTCGTCTGATCACTACCGGCCGCCGCCGCAGCGCCAAGGGCGAATACCGCCTCGCGCGCAGCGACGCCGAACGCATCGGTGACGGCGTGCTCGTGCTGTGGATTCCCTCGTCGCGCGACATCGCCACGCTCGACCAACAGGCCGAGTGGATCACGCGCAATTTCCGCGGCCGTGCCTGGCTCTCGCTGGAACTCCACCGCGGCGCCGACGATGCATGCCGGCTCACGCAGCTGCACGCACTCGGCACGCGCCACGACCTGCCGCTGGTCGCCAGCGGCGACGTGCACATGCATGTGCGTCGGCGTCGCGCGCTGCAGGACGTGATGACCGCGATCCGCCTCGGCTGCGACGTCGCCGATGCCGGCCATGCCTTGTTCCCGAACGGCGAGCGCCACCTGCGTCGCATCGACGACCTGCTGGCGCTGTATCCACGCGACGCGCTCGCGGAAACATTGCGCATCGCCATGCGCTGCGACTTCGACCTGCACGGACTCGACTATCGCTATCCGCGCGAACTCGTGCCGGACGGCCTCGATGCGATTGGTCATCTGCGCGACCTGACCTCGCGGGGCATGGCGCGACTCTGGCCGTGCGGAATCCCGGACGCCGTGCGCACCCAGGTCGAACGGGAACTCGTGCTGATTGCCGAGCTCGGCTACGAGCATTTCTTCCTCACCGTCGAGGAAATCGTCGGCTGGGCGCGCAGCCAGGAGCCGCCGATCCTGTGCCAGGGCCGCGGTTCCTCGGCCAATTCGGCCGTGTGCTACTGCCTTGGCATCACCGCGGTGAACCCCGAGAACGGCAACCTGCTGTTCGAGCGCTTTCTGTCGAAGGAACGCAAGGAGCCGCCCGACATTGACGTGGACTTCGAGCACGAACGACGCGAGGAGGTCATCCAGCACGTATTCGAGAAGTACGGCCGCGACCGCGCCGCGCTCGCCGCGACCGTGATCAGCTACCGCAGCAAGAGTGCGGTGCGCGACGTCGGCCGCGCACTCGGCGTGCCGGACGACCAGCTCGACAGCCTGAGCGGGATGTATTCGCGCATCCGCAGCGGGCAGCCCTTCGACACGGTGCTGCGCGAACGCGGTTTCGATCCATCCAGCCCGATCCTGAAAAAGCTCTTCGCGCTTGCCGGCGAACTGCGCGGCTTCCCGCGCCACCTGTCGCAGCATGTCGGCGGTTTCGTGATCTCCGAACAGCCGCTGCACCACCTGGTTCCGGTCGAGAACGCGGCGATGCCGGGCCGTACCATCATCCAGTGGGACAAGGACGACCTCGAGACGATGAAGCTGCTGAAGGTCGACGTGCTCGCGCTCGGCATGCTGACCTGCATCCGCAAATGCCTCGACCTGCTGCACGAACATGGCCTCTGGCGACATCCGTACAACGGCGCGCGGCCACTGCTGCACGACATTCCGGCGCACGATGACGATCATGTCTACGCCATGATGCGCGCGTCCGACACGGTCGGCGTGTTCCAGATCGAATCGCGCGCACAGATGTCGATGCTGCCGCGTCTGCGGCCGCGCACGTTCTACGACCTCGTGGTCCAGGTCGCGATCGTGCGCCCCGGACCGATCCAGGGCGACATGGTCCATCCCTACCTGCGCCGTCGCAAGGGACTGGAGCCGATCGACTATCCGCAATCGAAGTTCGAACGCGACAGCGGCACCGATGCCTCGCAGGTGCGCGAAGCACTCGGCCGCACGCTCGGCGTGCCGATCTTCCAGGAACAGGTGATGAAGCTGATCCAGATCGTCGCCGGCTTCACGCCGGGCGAGGCGGACCAGTTGCGCCGCGCGATGGCTGCATGGAAACGCCGCGGCGGGCTCGGACAGTTCCGCGACCGCATCCGCGACGGCATGCTCGCGCGCGGCTATGAAGAGGCGTATTTCGAGCGCATCTTCCAGCAGATCCAGGGCTTCGGCGAATACGGTTTCCCGGAATCGCATGCGGCAAGTTTTGCGCTGCTGGCGTATGCCTCGTCGTGGCTCAAGCACTACCATCCGGCCGCCTTCACCTGCGCCCTGTTGAATGCGCAGCCGATGGGGTTCTACCAGCCCTCGCAACTGGTCCAGGACGCACGCAAGCATCGCGTGCAGGTACTGCCAGCCGACGTGAGCGCGAGTGATCGGGATTGCACGCTGGAACCGGTGTCGTCAGCGCAGGGTGACGATCCGGTCGCGCTGCGTCTCGGCCTGCGCCAGATTCGCGGCATGTCGGAAGACCTCGCCGCCCGCCTCGTCGACGCTCGCCGCAACGCGCCATTCAGCGACGTCGCCGACCTGACCCGACGCGCGCGCGTCAATGCATCCGAACGCGCACGCCTCGCCGATGCGGGTGCGCTGCAGTCGCTCAGCGGAGACCGCTATCGTGCACGCTGGGACAGCGCCGGCGCGGAAATGCCGATGCCGGTGCTCGCCGCGGCGACGATCCGCGAGACAGCGGTGGATTTGCGCAAACCATCGTTGCGCGAGGACGTGATGGCCGACTACGCGACGCTCGGCCTGTCGCTGACAGCGCATCCGCTCGCGCTCGTGCGCAGGGAACTCGCGCGCCGGCGCGTGTCACCCGCGCACCTGACCACCGATGCGGCGAACCGCGGCAAGCCGATGCGCTGCGCCGGTCTCGTCACCGTGCGCCAGCATCCGGGCACCGCGAAAGGCGTCACCTTCGTCACGCTCGAAGACGAAACCGGCATCGTCAACGTCGTGGTCTGGCGCGCACTCGCCGAGAAGCAGCATCGCGTGCTGCTCGAATCGACCGTGATGGCCGTCGACGGCATGCTCGAGGCAAGCGAAGGCGTCCACCACCTGATCGCCAGGCGCCTGCACGACTACAGCGCGTTGCTGCCCGAGTTCGCGTTCGCGTCGCGGGATTTCCATTGAAGCTGCCGGAGCCGAGGGCTCATGGCTTCACTTCTTGCGGGAGCGATGCAGGCGCGACCAACGCCCGCGGAAGCCGGAACCGGCACCCCGCGCCACAAGGTCCGTCAGGGTGCCTCCAGGGTCCCCGCGATGCGTCCCATGAAAGGCCGGTAGTAGCGCAGCTCGGCGATCGAATCGCGCACGTCGCTGAGCGCGGTGTGGGCGGAGTCCTTGTTGAAGCCCTTGCTGACTTCAGGCGCCCAGCGTCGCGCCAGTTCCTTGATCGTCGACACGTCGAGGTTGCGGTAGTGGAAGAACCGCTCCAGTCGCGGCATCAGCCGGTAAAGAAAGCGCCGGTCCTGGCAGATCGAATTGCCGCACATTGGAGACTTGCCCGCCGGCACCCATTGCACGAGGAATTCCATCGTCAGCGCCTCGGCAGTGGCGATGTCCACCTCGGACTCGATCACGCGCTGCCACAGGCCGGACTTTCGGTGCTGGTTGCGGTTCCAGTCGTCCATCGCCTCGAGCCGCTCCGGCGCATGCCGGATCGCGAACTCCGGTCCGTCGGCGAGCGGGTTGAGATCCTTGTCGGTGACGACCGTCGCGATCTCCAGGATCGAGTCGTTGTCCGGATCGAGTCCGGTCATCTCCAGATCGATCCAGATCAGGTTGTTCTCGTCCGGCGTTCGCATGCGTGCATCCCAGATCGTATGGCGTTGCAGTCTAGGCAAGCCGTGGCCAGTTGGAAACCCTGCGCTATGCTGCGGCCGATGACGCAGACCTTCCTCTGGCACGACTACGAAACCACCGGCGCCGACCCGCGCCGCGACCGCCCCGCCCAGTTCGCTGCGATCCGCACGACGCTGGATCTGCAAGAGGTCGGCGAACCGGTCTCGATCTTCTGCCAGCCGGCGCCCGATGTGCTGACCCATCCGGTCGCCTGCCTGATCACCGGAATCACGCCGCAACAGATGCAGCGCGACGGCGTGATCGAAGCGGAGTTCGCCGCGCGCGTGAACGAGCAAATGGCCGAGCCAGGCACCTGCAACGTCGGCTACAACTCGTTGCGTTTCGACGACGAGATCACACGCAACCTGCTCTACCGCAATTTCCATGACCCCTACGAGCGTGAATGGAAGGACGGCAACTCGCGTTGGGACCTGATCGACCTTGCACGCATGAGCTATGCGCTGCGACCGGACGGGATCGAATGGCCGCGTCGCGACGATGGCAGCCCGAGCTTCCGCCTCGAGCACCTGGCCGCCGCGAACCGCATCGCACAGGCGCGAGCGCACGACGCAGTCTCCGATGTCGAGGCCCTGATCGGCCTCGCGCGCCTGCTGCGCCTGCGCCAGCCGAAGCTGTGGCAGTTCTACTTCGATCTGCGTCGCAAGCAGCGTGCGTTCGAACTGCTCGACGTCGCGCGCATGACGCCCCTGCTGCATGTCTCCTCGCGCTATCCGGCCATCCGCGGCTGCATTGCGATCGTCGCGCCGCTGGCACAGCACCCGACGCAGCCGAACGCGGTGATCGCCTATGACCTTGGCGTCGACCCGGGCCCGCTGCTCGAACTCGATGCCGAACAGATCGCCGACCGCGTGTTCACGCCACGCGCCGACCTGCCCGAGGACGTCGAACGCATTCCGCTGAAAGCGATCCACGCGAACCGCTCGCCGGCGATCGCACCCATGAGCGCATTGAAGGGCGCGGACCCGGCGCGCATCGCACTGGAACCGGAGCGTGCATTGGCCAACCTCGAACGCCTGCGGGGCGTCGAAGGCCTCGGCGAAAAACTCCAGCGCGTGTTTGCGAGCGGTCAAATGCACACCGCCGCGCTCGATCCGGAGCTGGCGTTGTACGACGGCTTCCCGTCCGACGCGGACAAGCGCCTGTTCCGCACGGTGCGCGAAACGCCGCCGGAGCAGCTCGGCTCACGTGCATTTCCGTTTCGCGACGCACGCTACGTGGAGCTGCTGTTCCGCTACCGCGCGCGCAATTGGCCGGAAACGCTCGATCCAGCCGAACGCGAACGCTGGGACGAATTGCGCCGCCGCCGGCTCGATACCGCATCCCCGCTGACGACCATCACGCGCGAGGAAAGTCTCGCGCTGATCGGACGCATGCGCGTGAATCCTGCGACGCTGCCGGCACAGGTTCCGCTGCTCGATGCGCTCGAAAGCTGGGCGCGCGGACTGCTGTAGTGTGTCGGCCCTCGGCCGTCAAGCCATCGCGGCTACCGCCGCTCCTACAATAGCCCCTCCCAGCCTGGACCTCCGCCTTGTCCACCACCTATTTCTCCCCGGCAACCTTCAGGTTCCTGCGCGATCTCGCCAGGAACAACAACCGCGCGTGGTTCGCCGCGAACAAGCCGCGTTACGAGGACGTGCTGCGCCAGCCGTTCCTGCGCCTGATCGGCGATCTTGCGGCGCCGCTCGCGAAGATCAGCGCGCACTACATCGCCGATCCGCGGCCGCAGGGCGGATCATTGTTCCGCATCCATCGCGACACGCGCTTCGCCAACGACAAGACGCCGTACAAGACCTGGGCGGGCGCGCGATTCGCGCACGCGCGCCGGCGCGAGATCGAGGCGCCATCGTTCTACCTGCACATCCAGCCCGGCGACTGCTTCGCGGGCGGCGGCATCTGGCATCCCGAACCGGCGACGCTGAAGAAGATTCGCGCATTCCTCGAGGAGAATCCGGCCGCGTGGAAGAAGGCGGTGCACACGAAGGCGTTTCGCGAACGGTTCGAGTTCTATGGCGAAAGCCTCACGCGTCCGCCCCGCGGCTTCGATCCCGCACACGAACTGATCGAAGACCTCAAGCGCAAGAACTTCGCGACCGGCCAGTCGTTCACCGATGCGGTCGCCTGCTCGGACGAGCTGCATCCACGCATCGTCGACACGTTCAAGCGCGTGGCGCCGATGGTCGACTACCTGTGCGCCGCGGTCGAGCTCGAATTCTGATGCATTGCCTGCGCGGGACCATGCACCGCACCGTCGCGCCTGAATGACCAGCGCGACGATACCCGCGCGCCGCCTCGCCGGGTTTTACCTCGCCTACTTCGCCGCGCTTGGCGCGTTCTCGCCCTACTGGAGCCTGTTCCTGAAGGCGCGCGGACAGGATGTCGCGGCGATCAGCGTGCTGATGAGCCTGTGGTACGGCACGCGCATCGTCGCTCCGAGCGCGTGGAGCTGGCTCGCCGGTCGGTCGCCGCGGCCGATCCACTGGCTGCGTGGCGGCTGCGTGCTCGTCCTCGGCAGCTTCCTGCTGTTCCTGCTGCCGCTCGGTTTCCATGGCCTGTTTGCCGCGATGTGCGTGTTCTGTTTCGCCTGGAACGCAGTGTTGCCACAATTCGAAGCGCTGACGCTGTCGCACCTCGGCGCGCGCAGCGACCGCTATGGCCGCATCCGCGTCTGGGGCTCGATCGGCTTCATCGCGATCGTCGGCGGTTTCGGCTTCGCCCTCGACCGCCTGTCGATCGACTGGCTGCCGTGGTTGATGCTGCCGCTGTACGTCGGCCTCGTCGCGGGCAGCTTCGCGAACGACTACGGCGCTTCGGCACGGACGCCGGTCCACGGCGGCGGCGCGACGTTCGGCACACAACTGCTGCAGCGCGAGGTCATCCTGTTCTTCGTCGTCGCCCTGCTCGCGCAGGTTTCGTTCGGACCGTACTACACGTTCTTCTCCCTCTACCTTGAACACCACGGCTATCGACCATCCACGCTCGGCGCGTACTGGGCCATCGGTGTCGCCGCAGAAATCGCCTTGTTCTTCGCTGCGGCATGGATTTTTTCGCGACTGGACGCGCGCAAGGTGTTGTTGTTCGCGTTGGTGTCGGCCGCACTCCGCTGGTGGGTCACCGCCCTGCTGCCGGAAAACGTTCCGTTGATGGTGCTCGCCCAGACCACGCACGCACTCAACTTCGCCGCGTTCTTCGCCGCCTGCATGCAGTTGCTGGTGCGCTGGTTCCCGGGGCCTGCCAATGCGCATGCGCAAGGCATCTTCTACGGTTTCTCCTCGGGCCTCGGCGGCGTGCTCGGCGCCTGGCTGGCGGGCGCGTTGTGGCACGTCGATGAAGGGCGCGCCGCCTTCCTCGCTGCCGGCGCGGTCGCCGCGTTCGCGGCGGCGCTGTGCGCGCTTTCCCTGCGCGGGTCGATACGCGGCCTGGCGTGAATCCGGACATTGCTGCACCTGCAAGATTGACGCGGGGTTTCCACAACGATACCTTCGTCAATACGCATCCGTACGGAGCTGGGGAGAGCCCCGTCCGGCCAGCGTTTTTCTCCGTTAACGCTCCGGTTCGTCACTGACGACCGCAGGGACGCGTTGCGCCACGATGGTCCGCGGGCCCGATTCGACTGCACGCCCTGCCGTGCGGTCGTTGGGAGAGGACATGCTACGCATCGCCTTCGCGCTGCTGCTCGCAGCAGCTGCCAGCAACGCCTACGCGGCCACCGCCACCACCGGCGTCGCCTTCGTACACGGCACCGGCAGCCAGACCGACGCCTACAACGACTACTGGCAGCCGACGATGGTCAACACCGTCAGGAACGGCCTGGTCAACAGGAACAACTACGTCGTCATCAACTGCGATTTCAGCCAGTACATGTGGGACAGCCGCGCCGCCGGCTGCCTCGCCACGCAACTGACGAGTTTCCTCGCCACGCACAACGTCACCGACCTCGTCGTCATCACGCATTCGAACGGCGGCAACGTGATGCGCTGGATCCTGTCGAACCCGACCTACGACAGCCGCTATCCCGCGATCATCAGCAAGGTGCGCTGGGTCAATGCGCTGGCACCATCCAGCGCGGGCACGCCGCTCGCCGACGCCGTCATCGCGGGCAACGTGTTCGAGAACGCGCTCGGCTGGCTGCTCGGCTACCAGAGTGACGCCGTGCGCCAGCAGCAGCGCAGCTGGATGGCCTACTACAACCAGAACAATCTCTATGGCACGGCCGGTCGGCCGGCGCTGCCGAAGGGTTTCTGGGATGTGATCGGCAGCGATGTGGAGACCGCGGTATGGGACTCTGACAGCTATTGCGGCGGCTACTCGCTGAATGTCGGCCTCGAAGTCACCCAGGCCTGGCTGTCGAGTTGTTCCGATGGATTCATCGAATGCACCAGCGCTGCCGCCGCGGGCCGGGTGTGGTTCTACGACACCGCACGCATGGCTGGCGGCGAACCGCTCAGCCACAACCAGAGCCGGCGCGCGTGCTTCGGCCTCGACACCATCCTGCGCAACGACCTGTGAGGAAAACGACCATGCACAGCCACAAGCAGCGTCCACTCTCCCGCGCGGTCGCAATCACCCTCCTCGGCAGCCTCGCGTTCGCAGGCAACGCATTCGGCGCGCAGGCATTGCGCCTGCTCGCGCGTACGACGAACGATGAGGTTCCGGCAGCCCTGAGTACACCGGCATCCGGCAAGCTCGCCACCGCGCATCTCGATCGCGCGCCCGTCGCGGTTTCGTGGGCACTCGATGCAACCCAGGCGCTCGATGCGCGTCCGCAGGCATTCACCAGCGAGAGCCGCGAATACTGGATCGACGCGAGCGAATCCGAAATGCAGGCGGGCCTGCCGCTCGCGCTGAGCGCGGCTGGCGCGGTGATCCGCATCAGCCCGCACGGCGGCGCGACCCGCTCCGCAATCGCGATTTCCGATGTGCAGCTCAGCGTCGCCGGGCGTCGCCTCGACAATGCGGACGCGCTGCGCGGCCTCGCCAGCGAAGACGAATTGCGCGCCGCCGGCATGGACGGGCCGCAAGGGAGTGTCGCGTGGCGCCTGTCCGATTCAGTCCCGACCGGCAATGTGCGACTCGCACTGCCGAGCGCTCAAGGCAGCTATCTCGTCCATGTGCACGAACCGGCGAGCACGCTCGTGCTCAAGCTCGGCGCGGAGCGTGACAGTGTCGTCGGTACCGAACCGCTGCGCATCCGCGCATCGCTCGCAGGCGCGACGTTGCAGCGCATCGGCGGCATGATCAGTGCGCCGGACGGCTGGAGCCAGGATGTCTCGTTCGCCCGCCAGGCCGATGGCAACTACCTTGCCAGCGTCACACCGGACCTCGCCCACGCCGGCGGTCCCGGACTGTGGGAAGTGCACGCGTTCGCAGTCGCGGGTGGCAAGCTCGCGGTTCCGCGCGACGCGCGCACGGCGTTCGCGGTGAACGTGCCGGTCGCGCGTTTCGATGGCACCGTCACACGCAACGACAGCGCCGGCCAGCGCGAGCTCGCATTGCGCGTCGGCGTCGAGACCGCCATCGCGAGTCGTTACCAGGCGTCCGCGGTGCTGTACGGCACCGGTGCGGACGGCCAATTGCATCCGGCGGCGATCGCGCAATCGGCAGCCTGGCTCGAACGCGGCAAGGGTGGACTCGAGCTGCGCTACGATGCGGCCAGCCTTGCGACCGCACTCGGTTCGCCGTGGGAACTGCGCGACCTGCGCCTGACCAACCAGGCCGACATGGGCGTGATCGAACGGCGTGAGCGCGCGCTCGTGCTGCCCTGATCCTGCTCGAAGGCATGGACGCGTAGGGCGGTACGCGCAAGCGCGTGCCGCCGACAAATGCCTCGCGGAAGCATGGCGGGCCTCGCGCTTCGCGCTCGACCCGCCCTACGCGTCGGCAAATCCGAACGCGAGCACGTCGCCAATGTCGTCGGTACCTGCCAGGCACATCAGCAGGCGCTCGATGCCGAGCGCCACGCCGGCGCATGCGGGCATCGCTGGCAGTACCGCAAGCAGGCGCTGGTCGAGCGGAATCGTGCGTTGCCCGCGCTTGCGCCTGCGCGCATTGTCGTTCTCGAAGCGCGCGCGCTGTTCGACGGCGTCGGTCAGCTCGTGGTAACCGTTCGCGAGTTCATGCGGACCGAGATAGAGTTCGAAGCGTTCCGCGACCGGGAAATCGCCGGCTCGAATGCGCGCGAGGGCGGCCTGCGTCGATGGAAAGTCGCGCACGACGGTAATCCGATCGTGCGGAAAGGCCGGCTGCAGCCGGTGCGTGATCAGGAGGTCGAGCCAGTCGTCGCGACCGAGTCCATCGCCTTCGATCCGCACGTCCGCGAGGGGCGCGCGCAATGCATCGATCGGGGCCGTGAACGGATCGATGTCGAGCCCATCGACGAACAGATCGCGATACGTGCAGTGCACGATCTCGGCTCGATGGCCGAACGCACCCAGCGCAGCGAGCACGAGGTTCACCGTCTCGTCGATCAGGCGCAGGTGATCCCAGCCCACGCGGTACCATTCGAGCATCGTGAACTCGGGATTGTGGCGCCGCCCCGCTTCGCCATCACGGAACACGCGCCCAAGTTCGTAGCAGTCGCCGATGCCTTCGGCGAGCAGGCGCTTGAGCGGAAATTCCGGCGACGTGCGCAGCCAGCGCTCGCGCGAGCCGCCGTCGACGCGTCCCGAAAAATTCGTGACGAAGCTTTCGATATTGGGCTCGGTGTTGCCCGCTTCGGAAAGGATCGGTGTCTCGACTTCGAGCACGCCGCGCTCGGCAAAGAATGCGCGGATCAACGCGTACGTTCTTGCGCGCAATTGGAACGCCGCACTTCGCGCCGCCTCAGCCATCGTGCCTGCCGAGAAAATCGAGCAATGCCTGCTCATCCCAGATCTCGACGCCAAGCTCCTGCGCCTTGTCGAGTTTCGACCCCGCTTCCGTACCGGCGACGACGAAACTGGTCTTCTTCGAAACACTGCCGGCGACTTTCGCGCCGAGTCGTTCGAGTTTTTCCTTCGCCTCATCGCGGCTGAGCGCCCCCAGCGTCCCGGTCAGTACAACGGTGCGACCGTCGAGCGGGCCGGCAGTCTGTTCCGACACGGCCGGCATCGACGAAAGCAGGCGCGCGCGCACATCGGCACAACGCATGAGCAGCGCCCTGCCTTCGCTGCTTTCCAGCCAGTCGCGCACGGCGAGCGCCGATTCCTCGGGCAGGCCGGCAGCGGACAATGCTGCCACGTCGGCATCGAGCAGCGTATCGATCGTTTCGAACGCAACGGCCACCTGCTCGGCGCGCTTTGCCGTCAGCTTCGGTATCTCGGCCTGCGCCAACACCTCCGCAAGACCCAGCGACGTCGCGAGCTTCGACGACGGCTGATGTTCGTCCGAAATCTCCACGCCGCCTGCGAGCAGGTCGTCGATCACCCGCTGGTTGCCGGGTTGCTGGAAGAACGCGTCGACCGCGCGCGCGACTTCGCCGCCGATGTCGGGCACGAGCTTCAGGATCGGCCACGGCAGGTGGCGGATCGATTCGAGTTCGCCGAACCAGGTCGCGAGTGCCTTGGCCGTGCTCTCGCCGACATGCTCGATGCCGAGCGCGTACAGGAAGCGCGCGAGCGTCGCCTTGCGGCTGTGCGCGATCGCATCGAGCAGGTTCTCCGCCCACTTCGTGGCGACCTTGCCGGCCTTGGCCCCGCCCTTGAGCGCATGTGCGGGCGTGGTGCCGTCGCGCTCGTCGGCGCGGCGCTTCATCTCGAGCAGGTCGTCGAGGGTGAGGCGATACAGGTCGGCCACCGATTTCACGTAACCGAGATCGCCGAGGTCCTCGATGTAGCGCTCGCCGAGGCCGTCGATGTCCATCGCCCGGCGCGAGGCGAAGTGGAAGAACGCCTGCGTGCGTTGCGCCGCGCAGGTCAGTTCGCCGGTGCAGCGCGCGACCGCTTCGCCCTCCTCGCGCACGATGTCAGATCCGCAGATCGGGCAGTGCGTCGGCATCCGCCACGGCCGCGCACCGGCGGGGCGATGCTCGAGCACGACGCGCGCGACTTCCGGGATGACATCGCCGGCGCGGCGCACGATCACGGTATCGCCGACGCGCACGTCGAGGCGCGCGACCTGGTCGGCGTTGTGCAGGGTCGCGTTGGTCACGGTCACTCCGCCGACGAACACCGGCGCGAGTCGCGCAGTTGGCGTCGCCGCGCCGGTGCGCCCGATCTGCACGTCGATTGCGGCGACGGTCGTCTGCTGCTCCTGCGCCGGGAACTTGTGCGCTATCGCCCAGCGCGGCGTGCGCCCGACGAAGCCGAGCTCGCGCTGCGCGGCGAGATCGTCGAGCTTGTAGACGACGCCGTCGATGTCGAACGGCAGCGCATCACGTTGCGTACCGATGCGGCGGTAGTAGTCGAGGCAGCCCTGCGCGCCGCGAGCCGTCGACGCGAGCTCGCTCACCGGGAAACCCCAGTCGCGCAGCGTGCGCAGCACCGCGGAATGCGAATTCGGCAGGTCGGCGCCTTCGACGACGCCAAGCGCATACGCGTAGAACGACAGCGGCCGTTGCGCGGTGATGCGCGGGTCAAGCTGGCGCAGGCTGCCAGCCGCGGCATTGCGCGGATTGACCAGCGGCTTGATCGCGCCGTCGGAAGCGCGCGCCTTCTCGTTCCAGGCCTCGAAGCCGGCACGCGGCATGTAGACCTCGCCACGCACTTCGAGCACCGCAGGCCAGTCCTTGCCGCGCAAGCGCAGCGGCACGTCCTCGACCTTCCCGCTGCGCAAGCGCAGCGGGATGGCCTTGATCGTGCGCAGGTTGGCGCTGACGTCCTCGCCTTCTTCACCGTCGCCGCGCGTGGCGCCCCGCACGAATACACCGTTTTCGTAACGCAGGCTGATCGCGAGACCATCGAACTTCGGTTCGACCGAGAACAGCGCATCCGACACGCCCAGGCGCTGCTCGATCCTGCGCACGAAATCCTTCACCTCGTCGTCACTGAAGGCATTGCCGAGCGACAGCATCGGGATCTCGTGACGGACCTTGGCGAATGCGCCGGACGGTGCGGCGCCCACGCGCTGCGTCGGCGAATCCGGCGTGGCGAGCGCAGGATGTTCCGCCTCGATCGCCTCCAGCTCGCGCATCAAGCGGTCGTATTCGATGTCGGCGATATCCGGCTCGTCGAGCACGTGGTAACGGTAGTTGGCTTCATCGATGCGCGCGCGCAGCTCGGCGGCGCGGCGGGCGGGGTCGGCGTGGGTGGCGGTCATGCGGTCGATTTTAGCGGCTTGCCGCACGGCGGCGTGACGATGGCGGCCCGGTCACGGCAAACTGCGCGACAAATCCGCGCGAGGACACCACGATGGCGAAGAAGGGCTGGGCCGCGTTTCCGCATCCGGACAAGGGCTTCGACTACGCCGGCGACAAGCTCGCCAAGGCGTGGAAGGACCTGCATGCCGGCGATCAGGAGCCGTTCCCGGACGAGAAGCACGTCGCCACCCTGCTCAAGGCCAACCCCAAACTCGGCAAGGATGCGAAAGCGATCGCGGGCGAGCTGCAGGATGCGTGGCGTGCATTCCACCGCGGCGATTTCCAGCAGGCGTACGAGGCCGGCGTCGCGCTGAAGGCGCTCGGCGCTTCCGTCGCGGTGAAGGCGGGCGGCATCCACGCGACCTACCTGCTCGACGACGACAAGGCGAAGACGGCGCGCTACGAAGAACTGATCGGACTCGCCGAGGCAGCCGTCGCCGCACTGCCGTCCGAAGCGAACAGCCACTACCGCCGCGCGTTCGCGATCGGGCGGCTCAGCCAGACCATCTCGATCACCAAGGCGCTCGCGCAGGGGCTCGCCGGCAAGGTGCGCGAATCGCTCGATGCGACGCTGGAGCGCGCGCCGAAGCACGCCGAGGCGGAAACCGCACTGGGCCTCTACCACGCGGAGATCGTCGGCAAGGTCGGCGGCATGCTTGCCAAGCTCACCTACGGCGCGAGCGCCACCGAAGCCGAGAAGCATCTCAAGCAGGCGTTGAAACTGACCCCGGCCTCGCCGATCGCCTGGGTCGAATACGGCAACGGCCTGCTCCTGCTGCATGGCGACAAACGCGAGGACGAAGTCGCCGAAGCCTGGGACAAGGCGGCGAAACTGAAGCCGCGCGACGCGATGGAAGCGCTCGACGCTGGTTGGGCCCGCGAGCAGATCGAGTAGCGCATTCGCCCCCGTTTCGATGCAACGCCGCATGGCCGGCGTTGCCGATCCTGTTAGGATCATCGGTTTGCGGAGAGTCGAGTTCCATGCGCAAGACCTTGCTCGCGCTGGCGATCGCCGGCGGCTGTACGTCCGCGGTCCACGCCGACGAATGGTTCATCGAGGCACACTATCCGGACCATGCAGCACTGGTGCGCGGCGCGGCGCTGTTCCAGCACGTGATCGTCGATGCCGAGCGGCAGGTCCTGCGCGTGGACACGGACGACGAAGGCATTCGCCAGCTCGAAGACGCCGGCCTCTCGGTGTCCGTCGATGCCGCCGACACGGCACGCCTGCGCGCATTCTACGCGCGCATGCAGGACGCGATCCAGTCGCGCCAGGTGCAGGAAACCGAGGGCGGTTACCCGGGCATTCCCGGCTATGCCTGCTACCGCACCGTGGAAGGCACCTACCAGACGATGGATGATCTCGCCGCGACGCAGCCGGGGCTGGCCGAAATCCACGCGATCGGCCCGAGCTGGCAGAAGACGCAGAATTCGGCCACCGGCTACGACATGCGCACGTTGCGGGTGACCAACCTCGCCACCGCCGCGGCAGATCCCGATCGCCCGAAGATGGTCGTGTTCGGATCGATCCACGCGCGCGAATACACGCCGGCCGAGTTGCTGACGCGCATGGCCGAATGGCTCGTCAGCGGGTACGGCACCGATCCCGAGGCGACCTGGCTGGTCGACCATGTCGATTTCCGCTTCGTGCTGCAAGCCAATCCGGACGGCCGCAAGAAGGCCGAAACCGGCATTTCGTGGCGCAAGAACACCGATACGACGAACGGATTCTGCAGCGGCACGCCAGGCGCGAGTTCGCAGCCCGGCATCGATCTCAACCGCAATTTCCCGTTCCACTGGAACACGACCGGAGGCCAGGGGTCGAGTGGCACCAAGTGCAACCTGACCTACCGCGGCCCGACCGCCGCGTCGGAACCGGAAACGCAGAATCTCGTCGGCTACGTCGCCGGCACGCTCGGCGGCAACGGCACCTACAGCGGCGGCGCATTGCCCGATCGCCGTCCCGACGACGTCAGCACTGCGTCACCGGACGACTACGCCGGCCTGTTCTTCGACATCCACAGTTATTCCCAACTCGTGCTGTGGCCGTGGGGCGACACGCCGAGCGCGGCGCCGAACCGGACGCCTTTGCAGACGTTCGGCCGGCGCCTGGCATGGTTCAACGACTACACGCCGGAACAGTCCGATTCGCTGTATCCGACCGATGGCGCGACCGACGACAATTTCTACGGCACGCTCGGCGTGCCCGCGTACACGATCGAACTCGGCGTCCAATTCTTCGAGTCGTGCAGCACCTTCACGTCGACCACGTATCCGAAGAATTTCGCGGCCTTGCGATACGCCGCGCGTGCGGCCGCGGCACCGTATCGCCTGCCGACCGGTCCGGATGCATACGGCATCACGGCGACCACGCCGACGACCGGCGCCGGCGGGCTGTATACGACGGTGTCCGCAACCATCGACGACCTGCGCTACAACCAGACCAACGGAACCCAGACGACGTTCACGGTTCGCGCGGCGAACGCGTACGTCGACCGGTTGCCATGGCAAGCCGGTGCCGTCGCCATTTCCCTTTCGGCAAGCGATGGCGTGTTCAATGGCAAGACCGAAACGGTGGGCGGTGACGTCGCTCTCGCCGGTCTCGCGCCCGGTCGCCACATCATCTATGTGCAGGGCGTGAATACGGCGGGCGGTGGCAGCGGCACGCCCGGCACACCGAACGCGGTGTTCGTGGATGTACCGCAAGCACCCACCATGGTCACCGCGACACCGCAGATCGTCGGCAACGGCTCGATCGATCCATCCACGCCGCAATCGGTGACTTCGGGGTCGACGCTGGCGTTCACGCTGACGCCCGGGGTCGGCCAGCACACGGGCACCGTCGGCGGCTGCCCCGGCACGTTCGCGGCCCCGGTCTTCACGGCCGGCCCGCTGGCTTCGAACTGCACGCTGACCGCGACGTTCGAGCCGGACCAGTTCACGATCGGCGGCACCGTCAGCGGCCTCGCTGGCGCCGGCCTCACTCTTTCGCTCAACGGCAGCGCATTGCTTCCGGTGCCGGCCAGCGCGACCGGCTTCGCATTCCCGGGCACGTTGCCGTATGGCTCACCCTACGACGTGACGATCGAAGCCGTGCCGCCCAACCAGGCCTGCACGATCACCCGCGGCAGCGGCACGGTGGAAGCGCAGGTCAGCGACATCGCAGTGAGTTGCGGACCGGATGCGAACGACATCATCTTCCGCAACGGCTTCGATCCGTCGATGCCGTAAGCGAAAAAGGCCGCGCATGTGCGCGGCCTTTCCGTAGCGGCGTCTCGCCGGGCCCGGTTACGGGTTCTGGTCCTGCAACCTGCTTTCGGAGATCGAAATCTTGGTCGACTTGCGCAGGGCCGCGACGAAATCATGCGTCGCCGCCGCGCCAATGCCCTGTTGCAGGGTGTTGCGTGCGGCTTCGCGCGTCTTCGCATCGAGTGTCGTCGTCGCGCCGTCGGTGACCGCATCGAGTTGCACCAGCGCGTAGGCATCGCCGCCAAGATCGACCAGGCGATAGCTCGGCTTGTCCGCTTGCGCGCGCGGCATCGCGAACACGGCAGTGACCAGCTTGCTGTCGAGGTTCGCTGCCTCGCGTCCGATGCCCTTCTGCTCCTCGACCTTCTGGCCGGCAGCCACAGTATCCAGCCCCTTGGCCGGGCCCAATTGCGCGAACAGCGCTTCGGCATGTTCCTTCGCCTGCTTGCTGACGCGCTCGGCAACGATCCGTGCACGCACGGTATCGCGCACTTCGTCGAGCGGCCTTGGCGTCGTCGGCTTGTGTTCGGCGATGCGGATCACCGCAACGTGGTTGGCACCGAGATCGATCGGCTCGGAATTGTTGTTCTGCACCAGCACGCTGTCACTGAAGGCGGCCGTCGCAATGGCCGGGTTCGCGGCAATCCCATCGCCACCGGTGCGGCCGAACAGCGCGGTCTTCTGCACGGTCAAGCCGAGATCCTTGGCGACCGGCTCCAGCGTCGACGGATTCTGGTAGGCCAGATCGGTCAGGCGCCCCGCCTTCTCCGAATACACGCGCTCGCGCTCACCGTCGGTGTATTCCTTCACGAGCTCGGGCTTGACCTCCTCGAAGCTGCGCGTCTTGCCCGGGCGCACGTCACGCAACTCGATGATGTGGTAGCCCTCGCTGCCGAGCACCGGCGCGGACACTTCGCCTTTGGCGAGCGAAAACAGGGCCGTCTCGAACGCTTCCTCGGTCGTGCCCTTGTCGAGCCAACCGAGATCGCCGCCCTGGTTCTTCGAACCGAGGTCGGCCGAGTCCTGCTTGGCCAGCGTGGCGAAGTCCTTGCCGTCCTTGAGCTGCTTCTCGATCTCCTGCGCCTTCGCCAATGCCTGCTTCTGGTCTTCGGGCGAACCCTTGCCATCCACCTTCACGAGGATGTGGGAGGCGAGGCGTTGCTCCGCGTTGACGTATCGGGCCTTGTTCTTCTCGTAGCGATCCTTCAGCACGGCATCATCCGGCGCCTGGTCGATTTCGAGCTTGGATGCGTCGAGTTCGACGTATTCGAGCGCGACGCGCTCCGGAACCATGAACTCGGCCTGATGCTGCTTGTAATACGCGTCGATGTCCTCGGCCTTGACCTCGGAGGTGTCGGCCACCGGCTTGTCGAGCTTCAGGTAACGAAAATCGCGGCGTTGGTCACGCAGGCGGATGTACGCATCGACTTCGGCGTCGGTAGCGCTGGAAGTCGCGGCGATCTGCGCCGGCAGCTCGCGGATGCCGAGGTCCTGGCGCACGCGCTCCTCGAACGCGAGCGGCGACATGCCGTTGGAAGCGAGCACCTGGCGATACTGCTCGGCATCGAACTTGCCCTCGTTCTGGAACGCGGGGATCTTCAGGATCTCGTCCTGCACGCGGCGGGCCGGGATGTCGATGCCGAGCTTTTCGTTCGCTTCGAGCAGCACCTGCTCATCGACCATCTGGTCGAGCAGACGGTGCTTGACCTCGGGTCCCTGGAACATCGAGACGTTCGCTGCCGGTCCCATCGCCTGGACCATGCGCTGCACGTACTGGTTGAAGCGTTCGGTGAACTGCTGCTGGCTGATCTCGGCCCGGCCGACCTTCGCCACGCTCGTGTTCGTGTTCGAGATGAAATACGACTCGATGCCGAAGAACGAAAAGCCGATGACGATCACGCCAAGGACGATCTTCACCAGCAGACTGGATTTCTTTCCGCGAAGGAGCTGCAGCATGGATTCGGAACCTGTCCTGTTTGGACCGGCCGTTCACGGGCCGGTCGGAATCGGCGATTTTACCGCGTTAAGCAACCGTGCGTCCCGCCTTGGCGCAAACGACAAGGGCGCCCCATGGACGCCCTTGCCGGATCATGGATGGACTCGGGTGTGGAGGTTGCCGACGCGCGCCAACCCGCCCTCGATGATGGTGGGTGCTGAGGGTTTCGAACCCCCGACCCTCGCCTTGTAAGGGCGACGCTCTACCGCTGAGCTAAGCACCCGATTCTGCCGGACCCGCCCGCATACAGGCGGGCCGAGGGTCCGCGAATCAGTT
>Ga0209023_10000116_pt1 | contig 138466 bp, 138 predicted proteins | sample LakOneMetagenome_FD_187468 | JGI IMG/M metagenome (GOLD analysis project Ga0209023, IMG submission 187468) | Freshwater and sediment microbial communities from Lake Erie, Canada (SPAdes) (version 2) | ecosystem: Environmental > Aquatic > Freshwater > Lentic | place: Lake Erie, Canada...
ATCTTCCAGGCGCCGGCGGTTCTCGGCCGACAGGGCCGGGTCGTCCGCGACCAGGGCGGCGAAGCCCAGGATGCTGTTCAGCGGCGTGCGGATCTCGTGGCTGATGGTGGCCACGAAGTCGGACTTGGCCTGGTTGGCGGCCTGGGCCCTGTTCTGGGCGGCGCGGGCGGCGGCGGTGCGGCGCAGCAGCAGCGCCTGCAGCCGCGCCTGGCGACGCAGGGCCAGGGCCGAGACCAGGCCGACGGCGTAGAGCACGATGTGGAAGATCAGCGCGTGGCGCAGCGGGCCCAGCGCCATCTTGATGTCGAGGCCGGTGCGATACAGCACGGCCGGGATGGCGATGGCCATCGAGCCGGTCACCGCGATGGCGACGGCGCGCGGGCCGCCTCGGAAGGCGGTCAGCAGCACGGGGGCGAACAGCATCACCCGGTAGTCGACCTCGATGGCGAAGATGATGGCCGAGGTGGCGAACACCATCAGCTGGGTGGCGACGCTCTCCAGCGGACTGATCTTGAAGCCCTCGCGGTGGCGGCGGTCCATCAGAATCAGCACGATCGGCAGCGCGATGGCCGCGCCCAGCACGTTGGAGGCGGTCCATTCGCTCCAGTTATGGAAGAATGGCCGCGCGCGGCTGATCATCAGCAGGCCGTTGGCCAGGGTGGCGCCGATGGCGCTGAGGATCGAGGCCGCCGCGATCACCAGCAGCAGGCCGCGTGGGTTGCGCACCTTGGGCGGCACGCCCATGGCCCGCATCAGCAACGCGATGATGATGGTCTGGGGCGTGTCCAGCACCGAGACGATGGCGACGAAGCGCCATGGTATGCCCAGCGCCAGCTCCATCCCGATGTGGACGGCCGCGGTGGCGATCAGGAAGCCGATCGCCTGGCGGCGCGGCAGCACCATCAGGGCGGCGATGGCCACCGCATTGGCGGTCCACAGCGTCGGCATGTTGTGCATGGCGCGGGCCAGGAACAGGCTGTAGGCCATGGCCGCCGCATAGGCGCAGACCAGGGTGACGGGCTTGGCCCAGTCGTTCAGTCCCCCGAATGTCCGCAGTTTGCTGGCGATCACCGCTTCCCCTAGCGCTCTTCGGCGCCAGAGTATGTGCGACAAAATGTCGGTGTTTGGTTAAGCGCGGCGTGAGAGGGCGTCGGCGACCGCGCGGGCCGTGGCCTTGGGCTGGCCGGCCTCGTCGAACAGCAGCGGCTGGTCGGTCGGGCGCTGGCCCGAGGATCCCCGCAGCCAGGTGTCGCTGTCGCGCAGGCCCCAGACGGTGAAGGCGAAGCGCTGGCGCTCGGGCAGGGCCATGAAGGCCTCGGTCACTTCGGCGTACTTGGCGACCTGCCGCTTGACCCGGTCGCCGGGCAGGGCCGGGACGTATCGGTCGCCCAGCGAGATATCCAGCTCCGACAGATGGATCGGCAGGCCGAAGCTGGCCAGGTCCTTCAGCGCCGCGCTGACCGCGCCGGCGGGCAGGTCATAGTCGATGTGGGTCTGGGTCCCGATCCCGCCCAGCGGCGCGCCGCGTTTCAGCAGGCGCTCGATCAGCCGCATGTAGGTCGCGCGTTTGTTGGGCTTCAGTTCCAGGTGATAGTCGTTGATGAACAGCACCGCGCTCGGATCGGCCTCGCGGGCGTGCTCCAGGGCGCGGACGATGTGGTCGTCGGCGCCGAGATTGCGCGACCACAGACTCTCGCGCAGGTGCTCGCCGTCATCGGTGATCGGCTCGTTGACCACGTCCCAGCTGCGGGCCTGGCCCTTGTAGCGGCCGACGACCGCCAGGATGTAGTTGCGATAGGCGTTGGCGAAGATATGGCCCTTGCCGTCCAGCTTCTTGAAGCCCTCGGGCTCGCCGGCGAACCAGACCAGGGCGTGGCCGTGCAGGGCCATATCCCGGGCCTTGGCGAACGAGGCGATGCTGTCGGGGCGGTCGAACTGGAAGCCGCCGTCCTCGCGCAGGATGTATTCCATCTTCATCTCCCACTCGGCGGTGAGTTGGGAGAACTGCTCGGACAGCAGGTCGGCGTAGTCCGGCTCCTGCAGCCAGCGTTCCTGCACGCAGCAGCCGATGGGGAAGCGGGTCAGGCTCTTGAGCGGCGGGATCGGCGCTGGCGCCGGCTGGCTCTTGGCCCCCTGGCCACAGGCCGTGAGGGCCAGCGCGGAGGCGATCGCGGAGCGGCGGGTCAGCCGCCCCATTCTAGCGGCCCGCCATCGCGGCGCGGCGGATGCTGACCTCGTCCATCTGGGCGGCTTCGAACGCGCCCAGCTTCTTGGCGGCCAGGATCTTGGCCTGTTCGGCCACGTGCTCGTACTTCTTGAGGTTCTCGAAGGCCTCGGAGAGGGCGTCGCGGGCGCCGGACTCTTCCAGCTGGCACTGCTCGATCTGCACCAGCATGTCGGCCTTGCGGCGCTTGTAGCCCTCGCGATAGCCGATCATGTACCAGCCGGCGCTGGCGTCGCCCTCGGCGTTCTTGGCCTCGGCCTCGGCCTCGGCGTCCAGCATGGTGATGCGCAGTTCAGCCGCCATGCGGCGTTCGGTGATCTCGGCCAGGCGCTTTTGCAGCGTCTCGACCTCGTGGTTGGAAATCCGGATTAGCGAGGCGGCCCACTTGGTCATCAGTACTCACTCGCCAGGATTTGCCCCAGGTATCCGAAAGAGTCGTCCAGAGAGGTTGCTTCTTCCTTATCCTGGCTAAGGAAAGCTTCGATCGCTGGGTTTAATCGAATGGCGCGGTCAACGGTCGGGTCCGCGCCGGCGCGGTAGGCCCCGATGCGGATCAGTTCTTCCATGTTGGCGTAGGCGGCCATCACCTGGCGCGCGCCCTTGACGATGTCGCGCTCGTGCGGGTGCTGGCAGCCCGGCATGGTCCGGCTGATCGATTTGAGGACGTTGATCGCCGGGAAGCGGCCGCGCTCGGCGATGGCGCGCTCCATGACGATGTGGCCGTCCAGGATACCGCGCGTGGCGTCGGCGATCGGCTCGTTGTGGTCGTCGCCGTCCACCAGCACGGTGAAGAGGGCGGTGATCGGCGCAGCATAGGTGCCGTCGGCGCGGACCGGGCCGGGGCCGGCGCGTTCCAAGAGCTTGGGCAGCTCGGTGAAGACGGTGGGCGTATAGCCCTTGGTGGTCGGCGGTTCGCCGGCGGCCAGGCCGATCTCGCGCTGGGCCATGGCGAAGCGGGTCACCGAGTCCATCAGGCAGAGGACTTCCTGGTCCTGGTCGCGCATGTACTCGCTGATCGCCAGCGTCATATAGGCGGCCTGGCGGCGGGTCAGGGCCGGTTCGTCCGAGGTGGCGACCACGACGACGGCGCGGCGCAGGCCGTCCTCGCCCAGGGTTTCTTCCACGAACTCGCGGACCTCGCGGCCCCGCTCGCCGATCAGGCCGACAACAACGGCGTCGCAGGTGGCCTCCTTGGCCAGCATCGACAGCAGCACCGACTTGCCAACGCCCGAGCCGGCGAAGATGCCCAGGCGCTGGCCGCGGCAGGTGGTGGTGAAGACGTTCATCGAGCGCACGCCCAGGTCCAGGCGCTCGCCCACCCGGCCGCGGGCGTGGGCCGGCGGGGGAGAGGTCTTCAACGGATAGGGGATCTCGCCCTGGGGCAGGGGGCCCAGGCCATCGATCGGCTCGCCGAAGGCGTTGATGATGCGGCCCAGCCACGCCTTGGTCGGGCGCACGACCGCGCCTTCCGGCATGAAGCGGATCTCCGCGCCCGGGCCGACGCCCTCGACGGGGCCGAACGGCATCAGCAGGGCGCGGGTCTCGCGGAAGCCGACAACCTCGGCGGGCAGGGGCTTTTGGCCAGGGCGCTCGATCTCGACCCGGGCGCCGACCGTCAGGCGGGTCAGGCCGCCACGGACCTCGATCAGCAGACCGTTCACGGCCGCCACGCGCCCGTAGATGGTCAGGGGATCGATACGTTCGACGGCGGCGATGAGGCTACGCAAGACGGCTCCTAATGACCTGCGCAGACTCGGCGATCGTGGTTAATCAGGTGTGAAACTAAAGCTTGGGTGCGACCAATTGGTCGGTGAAGAACCGGGTCACCGCGGCGTTGAAATCCCGGTGAAAGGCCCGCCGGTCAAAGCCCGGCGCGCTTTCGCACAGCACTTGCGAGGCTCCCGGCGGCGCGGTGTCGCAGGGGGTGAGAAAGTCGAAATGCCGGGCGCCGGCCACGACGCGGTAGTCGTGGGGGCGATTGAGGTCGCGGTGCACGGCCTCGGCATAGTCGTCGCCCGGCAGGATTTCGTCGTCGGCGGCCTTCCACAGCTGGATCGGGGCCTTGATCCCCTTCAGGCCGTCCTTGCCGAAGGTGAAGCCCAGGGCCGGCGCGGCCGAGACCACGGCCTTGATGCGACTGTCGTGGACCCACTGGGCGGTCATGGCCCCGGCCGGGATCGGATGGCTGCCCGTCAGCTTGCAGTCGAAGTTCTTAGGGTGAGCCAGGCAGTGGCCGGGCATCTTCGACAGATGCGGTTTGCCGCCCGCCGCCGCCAGCACGGTGAAGCCGCCGGAGGAGAAGCCGAACGCGCCGACCTTGTCCGGGTCGATCTTCGCCTTCAGCGGCGAGCTCTCCAGCATCCAGCCGATCAGCGCCGACAGCGCGGCGGGGCGGTCGGCCATGGCGGTGGCGCGGCTCTGGTCCTTGTAGTTGTCGCCCGGATGGGTGAGGGCGGCGACCACGAAGCCGGCCTCCGCCAGCGCCTGGGCGGTGTCGGCATGGCCGCCGAAGAAGCCGCCATTGCCGTGCGACATGACGATCAGCGGCAGGTGCTCGCCAACGACCGGCGCGCCGGCCGCCACGGTGTGGCCCCACGAGCCCAGCGGCATGAAGGCCGGCTTGGCGTCGGTGGGATACCAGACCCCGACCTCGACCGACGGCAGGCCGTCCGGACGCGGCTCGTGCAGCACCATGAACCCGGCGTTGGCGGCGATGGCCTGCGACGAGGCGGCGGCGCTCAGCAGGACGGCGAGGAGAAGACTACGGAACGACATGACGGCCCTTCAGCGAATGACAATGAAGCCGCTGTGATCGGTGGAATGCTGCTCCGCCAGGGCGTTTGCGCGAATGGGCGAACGGGTTCGCGAGGCGGCGAACGGGCGGAGGCTGGCGACTCCGCGTAACGTCGCTCTATACCTCTGAGCATGACCACCCGTTCCAACCCGCCGCTGCTGGGGACCGCCCGTGAATGGGCGGTGGATCTGGCCGTAGGTGTCGGGATCGGGGTGCTGCTGGGGCTGATGGGGCCGTTCGGGAGCTTCTTCAACGATGGGCCGCAGGTGCGGATTCCGTACTGGGTCGGCAGTCTCAGCTGCGGAATGGTGCTGTTCGGCTGCCTTCTGCGGCTTGCCGCGGCGGGCGCGCGGCGGGTTGGATGGCCGGACTGGGTCATCCTGGCGCCGGTGATCCTGATCGGCAGCGCGATCCAGGGCGCGCCGCTGCGGGTGGTTGCGATCGCCCTCTGGCCGGCGATCGCCTATTCCGTGTCGCCCTTGGCCTGGTACGGCCAGGGCGTGGCGATCACGACGCCGATCGTGCTGGCCTACTACCTCATCCGCGTGCGCCCTCGCGTACGCACGCCCGCGCGCGAGGGCCTGGTCCCTGTTGAAGCGCCAGCTGTCGCCGCCGATCCTGGCGCGGTGCTCTATCTGAAGATGGAGGACCACTATGTCCGGATCCGCACCGAGCATGGCGCGCGGCTGGAGATGGGGCCGCTGTCGCGGGTGACTGCGGGGCTTGCCGGCGTGGAGGGGCTGCAGACCCATCGCTCGTGGTGGGTGGCCCGGCGCGCCATCGAGGGCGTCGAGCGCGACGGCCGCAACCTGCGTCTGAGGCTTGTCGATGGGCAAACCGCCCCGGTCAGCCGCGCCTCGGTCGCCAAGCTGCGGGCCGCGGGCTGGCTGGCCGAAGAAAATCCGCTTTAGGGCCTGCGGCAGGGCGTCGCGGCCCTTGCGCAAGGTCGAGCTTCGCGCCGGCGTTCTCCGCCGACGGACGTACTTCAAGCGCGAGCATGGCGTTCAAATTCTCGCGACGGAACGTCGCAATCTCGCCTCAAACGCGAACGGCGATCGATCGTGACCTTAACGGCGTAACGTCGTTCGGATCGTTGCGTCTGCACGGATTTTAGGGATTTTCCGAGGCCAATTAGGGTCTTGGAAAGGCCCCCTGCGACGCCTGCGACCAATGTGTCCAGGCCCCCGGCGACCGCTTGCGCCCGATTCGCAAATCATATTAACCATTCGGCCAACGGAAACATTCACCATTAACCAGTCTTAAATTAACTCTCCGGCAAAGTGGCCGAAGGGTTTTCCGGCGGACTTCCGCCTAAGACGTTCGAATACGCCAGATTTGGCGTGGAGGGGCTCATGCGCGTACTGTTGATCGAGGATGACAGCGCGACGGCGCAGACCATCGAACTGATGCTGAAGTCTGAAGGCTTCAACGTCTATACGACGGATCTGGGTGAAGAAGGCGTCGATCTGGGCAAGATCTACGATTACGATCTCATCCTGCTCGACCTCAATCTTCCGGATATGAGCGGCATCGATGTTCTGCGCACCCTGCGGGTCGCGAAGATCAACACGCCGATCATGATCCTGTCGGGCTCGTCGGAGATCGACACGAAGGTGAAGACTTTCTCGGGCGGCGCCGACGACTACATGACCAAGCCGTTCCACAAGGACGAGATGATCGCCCGCATCCACGCGGTGGTCCGTCGTTCGAAGGGGCACGCCCAATCGGTCATCAAGACCGGCGACATCATCGTGAACCTGGACGCCAAGACGGTCGAAGTGAACGGCAACCGCGTTCACCTGACCGGCAAAGAGTACCAGATGCTCGAGCTGCTCTCCCTGCGTAAGGGCACGACCCTGACCAAGGAAATGTTCCTGAACCACCTGTACGGCGGCATGGACGAGCCCGAACTGAAGATCATCGACGTCTTCATCTGCAAGCTGCGCAAGAAGCTGGCCGCTTCGGCCCACGGCAAGCACCACATCGAGACGGTCTGGGGTCGCGGCTACGTGCTGCGCGACCCGAACGAAGCCGTCAACGCCGCCTAACGCGGACGATTTCAGTAAGCGTAACAGTAAAGCGTACCCAAGACGCCCGCCGGCAACGGCGGGCGTTTTCTTTTATCGATCATATGGTTACGCTTCGTTCGCTAACGGACGTTAACCATGCCGTGACAAAACGACCGAAGCGCCGAATAGTCCTTGCCGCCGAATGTGCGGCTCGCGCATGTTCCGGCCCGACGATTGCTGGGGGGCTACCCAGCCGTGTCATTTTGACTTGCGCGGCATCGAACCGACGGGGGCACGATGCAGGAATTTGATCCGCGACGCAGCGCCACGCGCTGGGCGCCGAGGGTGTTCACCGCCGTGGCCGGCATGGCCGCCCTGGCGTTGGGCTGGAAGCTGACGGCCAACGACGTGCAGCCGACCAGCATCCGCGCGCCCCTGGACCCCGCCGCCCTGACGGCCCTGCAGCACGTGGCCTTCGCCAGCGCCGAGGCCCAACCAGGCTTCGAGCGTCCCGAGAACATCGCCGTCAAGGTCCGCCCGGGCGAGACCCTGCAAGGCGCCGTACAGCGCGCCGGCGTGGCGCCGGAAGAGGCGCAAGCGGTCGTCGCGACCCTCCAGGGCGCCATCGACACCGTCAACATCAAGGCCGGCATGGCCTTCGAGGCCGCGGTCGCCCAGCGCCGCAGCCAGCGTGGACCGGCCCGCCTGATCGGCCTGTCGATGCGCACCAGCCCCAACTCGACCCTGACCGTCTCGCGCACCTTCGACGGCGCCCTGCGCCTGCGCGAGCTGGAAGAGAAGGTGAAGGACGAGAAGAAGGTCGCCTGCGGCGAGATGAACGGCTCGTTCTACGAGAGCGTGGCCAGCGTCGGCGGCACCCCGGCCGTGATCAGCGAGGCCGCCAAGCTGTTCTCGCATAAGATCGACTTCTCGCGCGATATTCGGGAAGGCGACCGCTTCTGCCTGGTCTTCGACCGCAAGGTCACCGAAAGCGGCCGCACGATCGAGGCCGGCGACCTGGAATATGCCGAGGTCAAGGGCCAGAAGTTCTACGCCTTCGACCGCCGCGACAGCGACGGCAAGCCCCAGTTCTTCGATGAGCTGGGCAAGAACATCAAAGGCTTCCTGCTGCGCACCCCGGTAGACGGCGCGCGGATCACCTCGGTGTTCGGCATGCGCAAGCATCCGGTGCTGGGCTACACCCGCGCCCACCAGGGTGTCGACTTCGGGGCCGGCACCGGCACCCCGATCCTGGCGGCCGGCGACGGCGTCGTGCTGGAGGCCAAGCGCTGGGGCGGCTACGGCAACTGGCTGCGCATCCGCCATTCGGGCCAGTGGGACACCGGCTACGGCCACATCTCGCGCTACGCTCCCGGCATCCGTCCTGGCGTCCATGTGCGCCAGGGCCAGCTGGTGGCCTATGTCGGGGCCACCGGCCTCGCCTCGGGTCCGCACCTGCACTACGAGGTCTGGCTGAAGGGCCAGCGCGTCAACCCGATCGGCGCCAAAGTCCCGCAAGGCACCATCCTGGCCGGCTCGGAGCTGGCCTCGTTCAAGTCGCAGAAGTCCCGCATCGACCGCATGCTGGCCGAAGGCGGCCAACCGGTCAGCAACGAGGACACCCCGAAGCTGGCCATGGCGGATCTCGAGAAGGCCAAGCACAGCCTGCGGTAAATCTCCTCCCCAAAAGGGGAGCGACTTCAAATCACCCCATCGCCGCCTGGATGCCCGCCAGCAGGTTGGCGGCCGTGATCGGCTTGGCCACGTGCAGGTCCGCGCCCGCCGTCAGGGCCTGATCGCGGTGGGCGGTCAGGGCGTTGGCGCTGAGCATGATGATCGGGGTGCGGGGGGCGCCGCTTTCCGCCTCTAGCGCGCGCAGGGCCCGGGTGGCGGCCAGGCCGTCCATGCGCGGCATCTGCATGTCCATCAGGACGACGTCGAAGGTCGCGGCCTTGAAGGCGTCGATGGCCTCCAGGCCGTCGCCGACCGTGACCACCTGAGCGTCCTGGGTGGCCAGGATCAGCTGGGCGACGCGCTGGTTGGTCGGGTGGTCCTCGACGAGCAGCACCCGTAGGGGTGCGTCCGACTGCTCGGGCAGGGCGGTCGGGAGGTCGCGGACCGGCGCGTCGGGCTCGGCGCGCGGCAGGCGTAGCGACACGACGAAGCGGCTGCCGGCGCCGGGCGTGGAGGCGGCGGAGATCTCGCCGCCCATCACCTCGACCAGCGATCGGCAGATGGACAGGCCCAGGCCCGTGCCGCCGAACCGGCGGCTGATCGAGGTGTCGGCCTGGTGGAAGCGGCCAAACAGGCCCGCGGCGTGGTCGGCGTCGAAGCCGATGCCGGTGTCCTCGATCTCGAAGGTCAGCCGGGCCGGGTCGCCGGCCTCGCCGGTGACGCGCAGCACGACCTCGCCGGATTCCGTGAACTTGATGGCGTTGGACAGCAGGTTGCCGATCACCTGGCTGATGCGCGTGGCGTCGCCGAGATAGCGGCCGGTGGTCTCGCCGACGATCCGGAACGCCAGGCCCTTCTCCTCGGCCCGGTGGCGCATGACCTCGATGCAGGGGCGCAGCGCCGGGTCCAGGTCGAAGGGCCGGGTTTCCAGCTGCAGCTGGCCGGCCTCGATCTTGGCGATGTCCAGGAAGTCGGAGACCAGCCGCTCCAGGGTCGCGCCGCTGTCGCGGATCAGCCCGACCATCTCGGCCTGGTCGGGGCTGAGCGGCGTGCGAACCAGGGCGTCGACAATGCCGATGACGCCGTTCAGCGGCGTGCGGATCTCGTGGCTGATATTGGCCAGAAAGTCGGTCTTGGCGCGGTTGGCCGCCTCGGCCGCGGCCTTGGCCTCGACCAGGGCCTGTTCGGCGGCGACGCGCTCGGTGACGTCGCGCGCCACGCCATAGATGCGCTCGCCCAGCCGTTGGGCGCGCCACTCGAACGTCAGGTAGTGGCCGTCCTTGTGGCGATAGCGGTTGATGTAGCCCACGACCGGGTCGCCGTCCCTGCGGTTCTCGACCTCGACCACGCTATCGAGGGTGCCGGGCATGTCCTCGGGATGGACCAGGCGCAGCAACTTCTGGCCTTCCATGTCCTCGGGGCGATGGCCCAGCTTGGCCTCCCACGAGCGGCTGGCCTTCAGCACGCGGCCTTCGATGTCGCGGATGATCAGCAGGTCCAGCGATACGTCGAAGAAGGCGCTGATGTCTCCAGCGAGGTTCTCGTGAGCGGTCGTCTGGGTCATGGCAGCCTAAATCCTTGCTGACGCCCGAAAGTCGTGGTGTCGACACAGCGATGCAAAACATCGATATCAGCGACGCTGGAAGGATGTGAACAACCCTTGAGCGATTCTCGGAAAGACTTGCCGATTGCGTCGATAGGCCGCCCGGTTCAGGTAAAGTGGAAGATCGTATAACATTGTTATTTGAAGCCGCTCGGTGATTATTTGCACGCGAGCCGAGATTGAAGCCCGGGGACCCAGGGCCTAGAAGCAGCGCTTGTCCGCAGCGAGCTCGTCTTGACCCTCTCCCGCGCCCATCTCTACAGCGACCGACGCTTTGTTCTCGGGATCGCCGTGCTGTGCTGCCTGCTGTGGGGCAGCGCATTCCCGGCGGTGAAGGCGGGCTATGCGCTGCTGCACGTGGCCAAGACCGACATGGCTGCGCAGATGCTGTTCGCCGGCTGGCGGTTCTTCGGCGCGGGACTGATCCTGCTGGTGCTGGCGGTGCTGGGCCGCCGCTCGATCGCCGTGCCGCGTGAACAGATCGTCTCGGTGGTGGGCCTGGGCGTCTTTCAGACCACGCTGCAGTACGTGTTCTTCTATATCGGACTGGCGCACGCGACCGGCGTGAAGTCGTCGATCATGAACGCTACCGGCGCGTTCTTCGGCGTGATCCTGGCCCACTTCCTGTTCAAGAACGACCGCCTGACCGGCCGCAAGGTCGCCGGCTGCCTGCTGGGCTTCGCGGGCGTGTTGACGGTGAACCTGGGCGGCAAGGGCCTGGACTTCGAGTTCACCCTGCTGGGCGAGGGCTTCGTGGTCATCGCCGCCTTCGTGCTGGCCGCCGCCTCGATCTGGGGCAAGGCGATCTCGCAGAAGATGGACCCGATGGTGATGACCGGCTGGCAGCTGGCCATCGGCGGCGCGGGCCTCCTGGCCATCGGCGAGGTGGCGGGCGGTCACCTGGGCGGGTTCGACATCCGCTCGCTGGCGCTGCTGGCCTACATGGCCGGGCTGTCGGCGGCGGCGTTCGCGCTGTGGAGCCTGCTGATGAAGCACAATCCGGTCGGGATGCTGGCGGTGTTCAACTTCCTGATCCCGGTGTTTGGGGTCCTGCTGTCGGCGCTGTTCCTGCACGAGCCGGTGCTGGCGTGGAAGAACGCCGTGGCCCTGGCGCTGGTGTGCGGGGGTATTTGGTTGGTGACCAGAAAGTCTGCTCCCCCGTTGGGGGAGCTGTCGGCGAAGCCGACTGAGGGGGCTAATGCGGCCTAGGCCGCGCTGCCCCCTCCGGCCCTCTGGGCCACCTCCCCCGGAGGGGGAGGAGAAACAAAGGCTGGGGTTTAGTTCACCCCCGCCACGGCCAGCAGCGCGGCCAGGCCCACCTGCATCCCCTGCACGCTCGACGCCTTCTCGACATCGATCCACTCGTCCAGCGCATGCGCGCGGCCGGCCTTGCCGCCCGAGCCGATGGTGACGGCGGGGATGCCCAGGCTCATCGGCACGTTGCTGTCGGTCGAGCTGTCCTGGTGCTCGGGCTTCAGGCCCAGCGCCGTGATCGCCGCAGCGGTCAGCAGCACGATGTCGGAGTCCTGCGGCGTGGTCCCGGCCGGGCGCTCGCCGATCACCTTGGCGTCGTAGCTGATCTTGCCGGCCTTGGTGGAGCGGGCGGCGTTCTCGCTCGCGACCGCCTTGTCCAGGATGCCGACGAAGGTCTGGTCCAGCTTGGCCAGCTCGGCGGCGCTTTCCGAGCGCATGTCGAACTCCATGAACACGCTGTTCGGGATCGAATTGACCGAGGTGCCGCCGCCCGTGACGCTGGCCGAATAGGTGACCTTCGGCTCCTTGGGGGCCTGCACCGCGTAGAGGTCGACCACGGCCTGGCTCATGGCCGTCATCGGATTGACCAGGCCAAACGCGCCGTAGCTGTGGCCGCCCGGGCCCTTGAAGGTGACGCGATAGCGCTTGGAGCCGACGCCGCGATCGACGATCCGCGACGGGTCCGAGCCGTCCATCGAGAAGAAGGCGCTGATCCTGCCCTTGTAGGGACCCTTGTTGAACAGGAACCGCGTGCCGCGCAGGTCGCCGGGGCCTTCCTCGCCGACATTGCCGACGAACAGGATGTCGGCCTTAGTCGAGATCTTGGCCGCGTCCAGGGCGCGCATATAGGCCAGCAGGGTGGCGAGGGAGCGGGTGTCGTCGCCGATGCCCGGGGCCATCAGCTTGGTCCCATCGCGCTTGACCTTCACGTCGGTGCCTTCGGGGAAGACGGTGTCGAGGTGGGCGGCCAGCACGACGAACGGACCCTTGCCCTTGGTCACCGTGCCGGGGCGGATCCCCATGACATTGCCCTCGGCGTCCATCTCGACGTTCGTCAGGCCGTGGGCCTTGAGCATCTCGAGATAGGCCTTGGCCCGCGCCTCTTCCTTGAACGGCGGGGCCGGGATCTCGGTCAGAGTGACGATGTCGGCGACCGTGCGGTCAAAGTCGGCGTCCAGCTTGGCGGCCGCGGCCTTGAAGGCCGGCGAGGCGACCATCTTGGCGACGGCCTTGTTCGGATCGGCCTTGAGTGCGGCGGAAGCGGAGCTGGCGGCCAGGACGGCGGCGAGGGCGATAAGCGAAGGGCGGAGCATGACGATTCCTCTGGTTGCCCACACCCTAGCCAAGCTGCGCCGCCTGGCTAGGCCGTCAGCGGCGCGGTCCCGCCCATCAGGGGATCGCTGATGGAATCCCGACCAGTCTCGATCCGCCCCGCCAGGCGGCGCAGCCACGTCGGGTCGGCGGCGTCGCGGACGGTCAGGTCGTACCAGCCGTGGTCCGTGGCGAAGGTCCTGGCCTCGGTCGTCCGCAGGGTGCCGCGCCAGGGTTCCTTGCCGCCTTCGACGATGAGGATGCGCGGCGCCTTGCCGGTGTTGGTCAGGGTCAGCGCCATGGCGTCCCCCTTCGCCCGCGCGGTGATCTCGACGCCGATGTCGCCCCCCGCGAAGCGACGGTGGAAGCCGTTCGGCCCCAGCACCCAAAGGTCATGCGCGCCGGCCGGCCAGGTGTCTTCCAGCCAAGCCTTCGACCCGACTGTGTAGCGGCGCGGCACGGCGTCCAGCCGCAGGCGGTCATAGACCTGGATCACGGCCGCCTGCGCACCGCTGTTGGCGAAGCTGAGGGTCATGGCCCCGCCCTTGATCCGGCCATCGACGGCGAGAGCGTAGGGCAGGGCGCGTGATGGCCGCGTGCCCTTGGCCTGGACCGGCGCGACCATGGTCGCCGGCGTCGGCGGCTTGGTCTCGGGCAGCTTAGCGGCGCGGGCGGCGGTCTCGGCCACCGACGGCAGCGGCGGGAACGGCTTGTCGTTCGGCGTCTTGAAGTCGAAGCATGAGGTCAGGTCCCCACACACCGCCCGCCGCCAGGGCGCGATATTGGGCTCCATCACCCCGAAGCGCTTCTCGAGGAACTGGATCACCGAGGTGTGGTCGAATACCTGGCTGTCGACATAGCCGCCCCGGCTCCAGGGCGAGATGGCGTACAGCGGCACGCGCGGACCCAGGCCATAGGGCCGGTGCATCAGGTCATCGCGCTCGGCCTTGGCCTCGGTCGGGTTGCGCACCGTGTGGTGCATGCCGGCCAGGTCCACGGTCGAGCCGCCGATCAGCTTGCCGTCGGCGTCCTTCGACGGCGGCGACGGCGGCGGCATGTGGTCGAAGAAGCCGTCGTTCTCGTCGAAATTGACGATCAGCACCGTCCGCGCCCAGACCTTGGGATCGGCGGTCAGGGCCTCGATGACCTTGGCGGTGTAGGCCGCGCCCTGGGCGGGGCTGGACGGGGCGGGGTGCTCAGAGTCGGCGGCCGGGGCGATGATCCACGACACCTGCGGCAGGCGGCCCGCGATCACGTCCCCGCGCAGCTTGTCCAGATGCCAGGTGGTCAGGGCCAGGTCCTTCAGGCGCTTGTCCGAGCCCGGAACGTCCTTGTACGCCTCGCGGTAGGCCTTGAAGCCGGCCAGCGGATTGTCGGTGAAGTTGTCGGCCATGTCCTGGTAGATCCGCCAGGAGACGCCGGCCTTCAGCAGCCGCTCGGGATAGGTCGTCCAGCGATAGGAGTCGGCCGCGCCGCCCTTCTCGGGGAAGTCGTCGTGCGAGTTGGAGATCGACGGGCCGCCCAGGTCGCCGGCCGGGTCGTTGGTCCCGGTCCACAGGAACAGGCGGTTGGTGTTGGTGCCGGTCTGGGTCGAGCAGTGATAGGCGTCGCAGAGGGTGAAGGTCTCGGCCAGGGCGAACTGGAACGGGATGTCGGCCCGCTCGAAATAGCCCATCGACCACGGCTCCTTGGCCTCCGGCCAGCGGTCCATGCGGCCCTGGTCCCAGGCGTCCTGGGCGTTGGTCCAGCTGTGCGGCGTGCTCTCGACCCGCATGTGGGCGAAGGTCTTGGTGGTCTCCAGCGGGAACGGCGCGATCCGCTGGTCCTTGTAGGCCTGGGCGAAGACCGAGCGGCCGTCCTTGACCGGGATGGTGAAGCAGTCGCCGAAGCCCCGCACGCCGGCCATGGTCCCGAAATAGTGGTCGAAGGCGCGGTTCTCTTGCATCAGGATCACCACGTGTTCGACGTCCTTGATCGTGCCGGTGCGCACGTCGGCGTCGATCGCCGCCGCCTTGGCCAGGGCCGGCGGCAGGGCCATGGCGCCGATCGCGGCGAGCAGGCTGCGGCGGTCGAGTTGGGGCATGGCGGACTCCGATCAGAGGGAGCCGAGGTAGCTCATGGATGTGACAGGTCGTGCGTCCTTCGAGGCCCGCTTCGCGCGCGCCTCGAAGGACGCACGGCGCCTCAATCGAACACGATCACCGACCGCGCCAGCTCGCCGCGCTTGAGCTCGTCGAACGCCGAGTTCACGTCCTCCAGCTTGATCCGCCGCGAGATCAGCTCGTCCAGCTTCAGCCGGCCGTTCATGTAGAAGTCCACCAGCCGCGGCATGTCGACCGGGAAGCGGTTGGAGCCCATATAGCTGCCCTGGATGCGGCGTTCGCCCAGGAAGTCGACGCCGTGCAGCTCGATCTTGGTGCCGACCGGGATCATGCCGATCACGTTGGCGGTGCCGCCCCGGCGCAGCATCTTGAACGAGGCCTCCGCCGTCTGTTTCAGGCCGATGGCCTCGAAGCTGTGGTGGACGCCGCCGCTGGTCAGCTCGACCACGGCCTTGGCGATGTCGTCGACGGCCGAGGCGTCGATCACGTCGGTGGCGCCGAAGGTCTTGGCCAGCTCCAGCTTCGAGGGCTGGCGGTCGATGGCGATGATCCGGCCCGCGCCGGCGATGGCCGCGCCGTTGATGGTGGCCAGGCCGACGCCGCCGCAGCCGATCACGGCCACGGTCTCGCCCGGCCGGACGTTGGAGGTGTGCATCACCGCGCCCACGCCGGTCATCACCGAGCAGCCGATCAGGGCGGCGCGGTCGAACGGCATGTCCTTGCGGATCGCGACGCAGGCGTGCTCGTGGACCAGCATCATCTCGGCGAAGGACGACAGGTTCAGGAACTGGGCCATCTTGGTGTCGCCCGACCCCGACAGATCCTCCTTGAACAGCCGCGGCTCGTCGCCCTTGCTGCGCTTGGTCTCCGGGCTGATGCACAGGTTCATGTGCCCGGTCAGGCAGACCTCGCAGTGGCCGCAATAGGGGTTGAGGCAGGTGATGACGTGGTCGCCGACCTTGACCGTGCGGACTTCGGAGCCGATCGCTTCGACGATGCCCGCGCTCTCGTGACCCAGCACGGCGGGCAGGGGGTGGCTGTAGGAGCCTTCGACGAAGTGCAGGTCGGAGTGGCAGACGCCGGCGGCCTTGGTGCGGATCAGCACCTCGCGCGGGCCGGGCTTGCCGATGGCCACGGTCTCGATCTCGAGGGGCTTGCCCACCTCGCGCAGAACAGCGGCCTTCATGCGGAACTCCCTTTGCTTTGCCGGGAGACTAGCGTCCGGGTCGGGGCCAGCGGAAGGGGTAATTCGAACAAATGTTCGAGCTGCCCCTTCCGGCTGGATGTCAGGCCACCGCGACCGGATCGACCACCAGGGCGGTGCGCTCGGCCAGGGCGTTGATGCGGGCGAAATAGTCCTGGAAGTGCGGGGTCTGGCGGTGGGCGGCGACGGCGGCGTTGTCGACATAGAGCTCGTCCAGCACGAAGCGGGTGGCGTCGGCCTGGTCGCGCCAGATGTCCCAGCGCAGGTTGCCCGGCTCGGCGCGGCTGGGCGCGACCATGCCCGCCAGCAGGGCCTGCAGGGCGTCGGCCTGGCCCGGCCGGGCGGCCAGGATGGCCACGATCTTCACGGGGTTCGACATCGGTAGGCTCCTCTTTCAGGGGACCGGACGGCCGGCGGGATCGGATCCCGTCGGCCGCCGTGGACAGGCGTCAGGCGGCGACCAGCGCGCGGTCCAGCGCGGCCACCAGCTTGGCGGCCAGCGGATGGTCCGACTTCGGGTTCTGGCCGGTGATCAGCTCGCGGTCCTCGACCACGTTCGGCGCGAAGTCGACCGGATTGGTCATAACCTTGCCGCCCGCGATCTCCAGGGCGTCGGCCACGTTGAAGTACAGCTTGTCGTGCAGGATCTTGTCCTCGACGACCTTCTCCTCGGTGTTGGAGAAGACGGTCATGTCGTAGCCGGCATATTGCCAGCCCTGGGCCAACTGCGCAGCCTTGGCCGTGTCGCCGGCGATCAAGGCCGCGCGGAAGCCCTTGGCGTCGTCGATGGCCGCGGTGACGGCGATCGGGCCGTGGCACAGCAGGGCGGTCGGCTTACCGCGCTGGTGGAAGTGGCGCAGGATGACGCCCAGTTCGGCGTCCTGCATCAGGTCGACGCCCGGAGCCTGGCCGCCGGGCACGAACACGCCGGCGAAGCTGTCCAGGCCCTCGCCGATCACCGAGCGCAGGGTGCGCGGCTGGTTCATGGCCGGATCGGTGTCGAAATAGGCGCGGGCGCGCTCATAGGCGGCCTGGTCGCCGTCGAAGTGGCCGGCGCTGTCGGAGGCCGGATCGATGTGCGGCTTGTCGCCGTTCGGCGTGGCCAGCACGACCTCGTAGCCGGCCTCGACCAGCGCCATGGCCGGCACGACGGTCTCGTTGAGATATTGGCCGGTGGGCGCCGCGACGCCTTTGCGGACCTCGATCCGGGTGGCGTTGGAGCCGACGATCAGAACTTTACCCTTGGACATGATGACCTCCGTTGGTGGGGTTGGCGTCCTCTCTGGACAGGCCGAACATGCGCTCGAGGTAGGTATTCCAGAACTTTATTGATCTGATTTCAGATATCGACAATCCTGATATCTCATGCGGTACGACCTCAACCTGCTGCCGATCTTCGTGGCCCTGATGGAGGAGCGCAGCGTCACGCGCGCCGCCCTGCGCTTGGGGATCACCCAGCCGGCGCTGTCCAACGCCCTGGCGCGGCTGCGCGTGACGCTGCGCGACCCGCTGTTCGTGCGCGAGCGCTACGGCATCCGTCCCACCCAGATGGCCGAGGAACTGGCGCCGGTGATCGCCGCGGCCCTGGCGCGGCTGGACGACGCTATCCTGGGGCAGCAGGACTTCGATCCGGCGCAGGCGACGCGGCTCTTCACCATCGCGCCCAACAGCTATGTCGAGTTCGTGCTGGCGCCGGCGATCGTGGCCCGGCTGCGCGAGACGGCGCCGGGCATCAAGCTGCGGCTGACCCCCTTCGGCAACGACCTGACCGAGACCGGGGTGATGTCGGGCGACACGGCCATGGTGCTGGGACGCATCGTCGATCCGCCCGACAACCTGGTGGTCCAGCACCTGATGGACGAGGGCCTGGCCTGCGTGGTGCGCGCCGACCACCCGGAGGTCGGCGCGGCGATCTCGCGCGAGCAGTATGAGCGGCTGAAACACGTCAACGTGCTGCCGCCCGGGCGGATGCGGGCCGGCCTGTTCCAGGCGCTGGACCAGCGGGGGCTACGGCGCGAGGTGGCGGTGTCGGTCACCCATTTCCTGGCGGTGCCGGAGATGGTGGCGGCCACGGACTACTGCGCGACCCTGCCCAAGCTGATCTGCCGCCACCTGGAGCGCGATGCGCGGCTCAAGGTGCTGCCGGCCCCCGTCGATCTGGGGACCTTCCCGGTGCAGATGGGCTGGCACGTGCGCTATCGCCAGGACCCCGCGCACCGATGGCTGCGGGGCCTGATCGCCGAGCTGGCGACGGGCTTGGCTAAAAGTGCTTAGGCCGCGAGCGCGACCTGACGTTCCGGCAGGATGCGGCTGACGGCCAGCAGCACCGTCATGTCGCCTTCGCCGCTGGTGATCACGGCCGAGACAAGCGGCGAATCTTCGCCATCGCCCAGGGGCGGGGGCGCGTTGATGTGTTCGGCCTCGACGGTGAAGCTGTCGCAGACGGCGTCGACCAGCAGGCCGGCGACGTCGTTGTGGTTCTCGACCACGATGATCACCTGACGCGCGCCGTCCTGCGCCGCGCCCTTGCCCAGGCGCCACGACAGGTCGATGACCGGCATGACCTGACCGCGCAGATTGATGACGCCGCGCACATAGGGCGGCGCCTCGGGCAGCGGGGTCGGCGGGGTGACGCCGCGGATCTCGCGCACCGCGCTGACGGGGACGCAATAGGTCTGGGCGCCGACCTCGAACGAGAGGACCTGCAGGGCCTGGCCCTGGGCGTAGGACACGGTGTCAGTCATGGCGGCGGTCTCCGTGGAGGTCGCAAGAGGCTGTTTCCAGGCCACCTTTCCCGAAAAAGATGAACAAACCGGTTCCGGCGGCCGTTCCTTAATTTCGTTCAGGCGCCGTTCAGGCGCGAAGTCCGATCGTCCTTCTGACGCTTGAGACGACGCGCCGCGCCGCCGGGGAGCGAAGGACCCAAAGGAGGCCATCATGGCCAACAAGATCATCACTACGGTGGGCCGGGTCGCCGCCGGCGTCGCCGCGCTCTCGCTGGTCGCCGCCGCGACCACGGCCTCGGCCGACCCGCGCTACGGCCACTATCGCGGTCACCGCGGCAATGACACCGCCGCCGTTGCGGTCGCCGCCGGCATCGTCGGCCTGGCGGTCGGCGCGGCCATCTCGGACGGCAACCGCAACGATCGCTATGACCGCGGCTACTATGACCAGGGCTACTACGCCCCGCCGCCGCCCCCGCCGCGCTATGGCTACGGCTACGCCCCGCGCCCGTACTACGGTGGCGGTGGCCGCGATTGCTGGACGACCCGCGAGTACGACCGCTGGAACGGCAACTACTACGAGCGGACCGTCTGCCGCTAAGCCGCATGAGATTGGATCGCCGTTGTGAGCCGGCGATCCGATAGGCGCTGTCCGCCCCGACACCGCCGACCCGCCCCGGGACCTTAGGTCCCGGGGCTTTTTCTTGCTTGGGAATGTGGCCCGAAGCCGCCCCGCCTCGGGGGTTTTTCGTTTTGGGAATCAGGGGACTCGACTCTCGGCGATAATGGGAACAAAAAAGGAACATTACTGCGCGCCGCAGGAGGGTCGCCCATGTCGTTCGCCGATCAGACTTCCGTCTTCCAGAGCCCGTTCGGCGCGGGCCTGCGCATCACCGACGATCGACTGGATATCGCCGAGGCCGTGCTGGCCGGGGCCTGGCGTACGCTGCGCGCGGCCGGGTTTGGCGAGGCCGAGGTGCAGGCGCTGTTCGACCAGATCGCCGACCGCCCGGAAGACCTGGCGCGCCGTCTGCGCAAGATGGCCAACGCGGCGGCGTGATTTTTCGCGGGCGGGCGCATCCGCCGTCGAACCTGGGGCGTAGCTCGGAAGAACCGGCTCGGTTTCCCTTTCAGGTCCGTGTGGCCACGCCGTGAGGCGATGTGTGCCGTAATGGGAGGGGCGAGCCGGATGCGCCGCGCGTCCGCCGACCGTCCCCCAAACCGGGCGGGCGAGCCTCGGGCCTTCCTGCCGACACCCCCATGCTCGGCGGGAAGGCCCGTAGACTTCACATCTTTTCGATCTAGTTCGAGCGTTCCAGCAGGGCGCGCAGGATCTCGGCGCGCTGGGCCGTGTCGACGCCGATGCGGCCCGCCAGTTCGCGGATGCCGGCCGGATAGGCGTCGCCGCCATCGGCGATCGTCTTGGCCTGGTCGGCCAGGCGGCGCAGGTCGCGGTCCAGCCGCTCGATCTCCTCGCGGGCCAGCAGACGCGCTTCGCTCTGCAGGCGTTTGACGCGCTGAGCGGTCGTCTCGGGACCGCGTCCCAGGTCATAGATTTCCGCCACGCCGGAGACGGGGGGCACGATCTTCAACGGCTTGTTGGCCATGGATTTCAGCTCCTCGATCCGGGCCGGTTCACGCCGGCCCACGAGGATACAAAGCCTGGCTTAGCGTCAGCGTTCCGAGCTTTTCCCGGAAAGCGAAGCTGCGTGGCCGCCGCGCCACAGAAGCCGGCGCGGCGCCTAAAAGTGCGTCGGAATCTTAGTGCGCGATCTGGCTGTAGGGGGTCTGCGAGGCCGACGGCGTGACCGGTTGAGCGGCCGGCGCGGCGTGACCGTTGGCTTGGCCTTGCGGGTGAGCCTGCGGATGCGTCGGCGGCTGGGCCGGACGGCGGAACTTCAGGCTGCGGCCCTGGAACTCGGCGCCCGGCTCCATGGCCAGCTGCTCGTGGGTGATGTCGCCGTCGACGCGGGCGGTGCCGTACAGGCGCACGCTTTGGGCGGTGACCGCGCCGATCACCAGGCCGTGGATCTCCATGGCCTGCGACACCACCGTGCCCTCGATGCGGGCGTTGGGACCGACGATCAGCTTGCCGACCTTTACGTCGCCCAGGACGACGCAGTCCAGGTGAACCTCGACGTCGCCGACGATGTCGCCACGGATCGTCAGGCCCTGGCCAAACAGCGAGGCGGGCTTGGGGCGCGGCGGCGGGGCGACCGCCACCGGCGCGGCGGCGGTCTGCTGGACGCGCGGCTGCTCCAGCGGCGTCAGGGCCAGAGGCGCGGCGGTCTCTTTCTTCTTGGCGAACATCGGCGGCGACCTTTGTCTCAAAATGGGCTTCGGTAAGAACCGTGCCGCAAGATCGGGGCCGATTTCAGAACGGGACTATTTGTTGTCCTGGACGTGGGTCGTCGGGCGGTCCGCGCCGTCCGAGAGCTCCTGATGCCAGACGGCGTTCTTGTCCTCGTAGGTGATGCCTTCCGTCTCGCCCGGCGCGCGCTGCTCCTTGGCCGCCAGCTGAGCGGCCTTCAGCGCCGCATCGTGGCTCGGGAAGGTCTCGGAGAACGTCGCCCCCACCTTGTAGGCCCAGCCGCCGTCGTGTTCGACGATGGTGTAGGTGATGTCGGTCATGGGGCGTCTCCAATAAGCGTCGCAGGTCGAACGGACCGCCAGGGGAGGGGGTTCCGGATGGCGCGTCTTGTCGATTTCGACCGTCAGCATAATCCTTCACGCTCGCGATGCTCTTCATGGTGGAGTGCGCTCGCCAATCGGATTTTCAATCCGGTTGGTCTGACGGGAACGCCGATTATGTCGAAATCTGCGACGACCATTGAGGTCGACCGGCGAGCCAGATCCACAACCCCACGGCGGGAGATATCCTGCTGGAAGAGTTTCTCAAGCCGATCGGCATGAGCCAGAACGCCTTGGCCCGCGCTATCGGCGTCCCGCCTCGGCGCATCAACGAGATTGTACTGGGAAAGCGCGCGGTCACGGCTGACACGGATCTGCGCCTGAGCCGCTACTGGGGCCTGTCCGAAGGCTTCTGGCTGCATCTGCAGATCGATTTCGACCTGATGGAGCAGCGCCGGAAGATGGGCGCGAAGCTGGAGAAGATCACGCCGCGGGCAGCGTGATCTTCGGTGTGACCGCTTAGGCCACCTTCACCCGCGCCGCGCTTTCCGGCAGGTCCGTGCCGAACGCGCGCTGGAAGAACTCGGCCACCGTGGGGCGTTCCAGTTCGTCGCACTTGTTCAGGAAGGTCAGGCGGAAGGCCAGGGCCACGTCGTGGTCGAAGATCTCGGCGTTCTGGGCCCAGGTGATCACCGTACGCGGGCTCATGACGGTCGAGATGTCGCCGTTCATGAAGGCGTTGCGGGTCATGTCGGCGACGCGGACCATGGCGGCCAGGGTGCGCTTGCCTTCGGCGGTGTCGTACGACGGGTTCTTGGCCAGCACGATGGCGGCTTCGACATCGTGCTCCAGGTAGTTCAGCGTGGTGACGATCGACCAGCGGTCCATCTGGCCTTGGTTGATCTGCTGGGTGCCGTGATAGAGGCCGGTGGTGTCGCCCAGACCGATGGTGTTGGTCGTCGAGAACAGCCGGAAATACGGGTTGGCGCGGATGACGCGGTTCTGGTCCAGCAGGGTCAGCTTGCCGCCGGCTTCCAGCACGCGCTGGATCACGAACATCACGTCCGGACGGCCGGCGTCGTATTCGTCGAACACCAGGGCGATCGGGCGCTGCAGGGCCCAGGGCAGGATCCCTTCGCGGAATTCGGTGACCTGCTTGCCTTCCTTCAGGACGATGGCGTCCTTGCCGACCAGATCGATGCGGGAAACGTGGCTGTCCAGGTTCACGCGGACCAGCGGCCAGTTCAGGCGCGCGGCGATCTGCTCGATGTGCGTGGACTTGCCGGTGCCGTGATAGCCCTGGACCATCACGCGGCGGTCCTTGGCGAAGCCGGCGCAGATGGCTTTCGTCGTCTGCGGATCGAACTTGTAGGCCGTGTCGATCTCGGGGACGTGCGGATCGCGGTGCGAGAAGGCCGGGACCTTCATGTCGCTGTCGACGCCAAATGCGTCGCGGAGCGTCACCCACTTGTCGGGGACCAGGGTGATCAGCGGATCGGTGGCGGAGCTGGTGTCGGCGAACTCGGGCATGTCCACCCGATTACCGCCATGACGTAGGGTAGGGGAAGAGGGCGCCGCGTTGCAGCGCCCCCTCAAGGCCCACTTTTTTAGTGGTTGGCGATGATCACCGAGGCGATCAGGCCGGTGGCGACGGCGGCCAGGACGTACTGGTCGTTCACGCGCTGCCAGCGATAGCCGCGCGGCGGCTGGCGCAGGCCATAGCGACGATAGTCGCTGACATAGTAGCTGTTGCCGCGATAACGGCTGTCGAGACGTTGGCCCCGGGCCCAGCGGCGATACTCGCGACGGTCTTGACGATCCTCGGCGCGAGCCTGGTCGCGGCGACCATTTTCATAGGCGCGGTCGCGGGCGTCGTAGCGGCCGTTGTTGTTGTGGTCGCGGCCATAGGCCTGAGCCGAGGCGGCGCTGGCGCCGCCGGCCAGCATCAGGACGGCGAGGGAAGCGGTGATGAGGCGTTTCATGTCTGTCTCCTTTGAAGGTGAGAGCAGCTTAAGATGCTCGACCTAGTCCCGGCATGAACGGTCCCACTCAGCTTAAGTTCATGTTTCATATAGGAAATGTTGTTGCGAGAAGTGTCGGGTAGATGACTATGCGATTGATCCGTATCGACTTTCCGGGGCTGCTGGCGGCCGCGCGGCGCGAGCTTGGCGCCACCAGCGCCCTGCTGGTGGTCGCGTTAGGCGGCTGGGGTTTTCTGTCGATCGCCGAGGAAGTGGCCGAGGGCGAGACCCGGGCGCTGGATCTTTCGGTGCTCAAGGCGCTGCGAGTCGGCGACGATCCGCATGCCCTGATCGGCCCCAAGTGGCTGCACCTCGCCGCCACCGACATCACGGCCCTGGGCTCGGTGACGGTGCTGGGGCTGATCATCCTGCTGGCCTTCGCCCTGCTGGCGTCCCTGCGGCGCTGGACGGAGAGCGTGCTGCTGGTGGCCGGGGCCGGCGGCGGGCTGCTGATCAGCCAGGGGCTGAAGCGGGTGTTCGAGCGCGAGCGGCCGGACCTGGTCTACCGCGCGGTCGAGGCGGTCAACGCCAGCTTCCCGTCAGGCCACGCCATGCTGTCGGCGGTGGTGTTCCTGACCCTGGGCGTGCTGGCCGCGCGGTTCGCCGAAAAGCGGCGGGTCAAGGTGCTGGCGGTTGGCGCGGCGGTGCTGGTGAGCCTGCTGGTGGGGATGAGCCGCGTCTATCTAGGCGTCCACTGGGCCAGCGACGTGCTGGCCGGCTGGTGCGTCGGCGCGGCCTGGGCCATGGCCTGCTGGCTGATGGCGTTTCTCGTGCAGCGCCGGTTCAGGCCTTCGGCTTCGGCCGCCAGCGCAGTTCCAGAGTAGTCCACACCGCGCCCACGAAATCGGCCAGCCCCACGGCCAGCCAGGCCTTGGGCAGCCAGTCCAGCAGGACGAAGGCGCCGATCACCACCAGCGAGAACACCCGCAGCACCACCGAGGCCCGCATGTATGTGCGCTGCCCGGTCCAGCCGGCGACGTGATAGCCCATGCCGTAGGCCAGCAGCAGCAGGCCCGCAAAGCGCACCCAGGGCAGGGCCGAGGCGTCGAGCGGCGATTCGAGGGCGTGCAGCACGACGCGCGGCGCGACCGCCAGGGCCAGGCCCGCCGTCGACATCAGTCCGCCCCAGGCCCAGATGCTCCAGGGCTTGCCGAACGGCACGGGCGTCACTGGCGTCGGCGGGTCGATCGGCGCGCGCCAGTCTGGGTCGGTCACGGTCATGAAATCCTGTCCCTCGCCCGAAGGCGGCGGGAGCATGGCTCAAGCGTGGTCTGCTTCGCAAGGATGGGACCGGCCCTTAGGCCTTCACCATCCCCGACTTCTGCAGGGTCTTGTAGGCCTTGATGACCCGCTGGAGCTTGTGCTCGGCGCTGCGGTCGCCGCCGTTGGCGTCGGGGTGGCAACGCTTGAGCAGCTCCTTGTACTTGGCCTTGATCGCGGCGCTGTCGACGCCGGCTTCCAGGTCGAGGTCGGCCAGGGCCTGGCGTTCCAGCTTGCCCAGGCTGCGCTCGGCGACGCTGCGCGCCGATTCGGCCTTGCGCTGCTGGGCGCGGAACACGCCGAACGGGTCGGCGAAGGCGCGCGCGTCGCGGGCGGCCGCCGCAGCGGCCTCGCGCGAATTGGCGTCGGCCTTGAAGCTCCAGGTCGGACGACCGCCGGTCTGGCGTTCGGTTTCCTGGGCGGCGCGGATCTGCGCCTCGCTCATGCCGGCGTAGAAGTTCCAGTTCTTGTTGTACTCGGCCGCGTGCTGCTGACAGAACCAGTAGTGCTGGTTCGGCAGGTCGCGCGACTTCGGCGCCTTGGTCGATCCCGCCAGACGGCAGTCGGGATGATCGCAGCGCTTCTCCCCGGGTTTCAGGCCCAGGACGTCGTTCACCGGGTCGTCCTCGCCCTTCTTGGGCGGCCGAACCCGGATGTCGGTGAATTTGGGGCGGTATTCGAACTCGCGGCTCATGGCGTCTAGAGTAGTCCCGCGCTATTTCCGTTCAAGGATTGACAAGCAAGAGTCGCATCATGGGCGCCGTCACGGACACGATCCGTCGCAAGCTGACCGAGGCTTTTTCGCCCTCGACGCTGGAGTTGACGGACGATAGCGACCGCCATCACGGCCATGCGGGACACACGGGCGGGGGCGAAAGCCACTTCAATCTGCGAATCGAAGCCGAGGCCTTTGCGGGCAAGGCCCGGGTGATGCGCCAGCGCATGGTGATGCAGGTGCTGGCCGACGAGTTGGCGGGGCCTGTTCATGCGCTTTCGATCATCGCCAAGGCGCCTGGCGAACAGTAAGGCGGCGCTTACTTTTTCGCTTGCAAGCGGTCGCTGCGGCTGATTGCCTCTCTCCCCGGCGCGACCTGCCGGAAGGCAGGAATCCGCATGAGCGCCGACGTCACCGCTTCTTCCCGCGCCCTTGAGCAGGACGCCGCCCGCGCCTTGCCGGACCTGCTGTCGCGCGCCTATGCCCGCTATTCGAACTTCACGGTCGCCGCCGCGGTGATCGATGACGAGGGCCGTGTCCACTACGGCGTCAACGTCGAGAACGCCGCCTATCCCGTGGGCACTTGCGCCGAGCAGACCGCGATCGGGGCGATGATCACGGCGGGCGGTTCGCGCGTCATCGACAAGGTGCTGATCGCGTCCGGCTCCGACGCGGTGGTCCAGCCGTGCGGGGCTTGCCGTCAGCGCATCGCCGAATTCGCAGGCGAGGCTTGCGAGATCGTATCCGTCCAGGGCGGCCAGGCGACCGAGCGGACGCCTTTCTGGGGCCTGCTGCCGCATTCGTTCGGCCCGCGGGATCTCACAGGGAACTAAGACGCCACCGGCAAGCTGCGCCCTCCTGAAAAAGTTCGCTACGTGCGTCGAATTTTCAGGGGTGTTCGGACGAGTGTCCGAAAAATAAGGCTTTTGCTGGGCAAACATTGCACAAAAGTAACAGCGGTCACCGAAAGGGCGCTTTTCGGTCACATTTCGCTCCAAATCCACCTCGCGACGTGCGAACGCCTATGCCTCTGAATTTCGCCCGGGGGGGCGAAAGGTTGCTTTTCTGGGGCGTTCCAAAATGAAAGTTGCTTTGCTCGCAGGCGTGGCGCTCAGCGCGGTCGTTGGTGGCCTCGCCCATGGCCAGGAGGCCGCTCCGACCGGCACGAGCGCGGTTTCGGAGATCGTGGTCACCGGTTCGCGGATCAAGCGGCCGCAGTTCGACGGGACGGTTCCCGGCGTGCAGGTGACCAAGGAAGAGATCATCCAGCGCGGCTTCAACAACGCCTACGACATCGTGCTCAGCCAGCCGATGGTGTCGTCCGGCGCCAGCCCCTACGGCAGCAACGGCGGTCAGACGTCCAGCCTGGGCACGGCCTTCGCCGACCTGCTGGGCTTTGGCCCGCAACGCACCCTGACCCTGGTCAACGGCCGTCGCATGGTGTCGGGCAACGCCGCCACCCTGTTCGTCTCGGGTAACTTCGCCGGCTCGCAGGTCGACATCGGCGGCATCCCGGCCCAGATGATCGACCGCGTCGACACCCTGACGGTCGGCGGCGCCGCCGCCTACGGTTCGGACGCCATCGCCGGCGTCATCAACTACATCATCAAGGACAAGTACCAGGGCGCCGAGGCGCGCGCCGCGTACCGCGCGTCGGACAAGAACGACGCCGCCCGCTACAGCTTCAACGCCATCTACGGCTCGAACCTGCTGAACGACCGCGCCAACCTGACGGTCGCCTTCGAGTACACCAAGACCGAAGCCCTCTATGCCGACGAGCGTCCGTGGGTTCTGGACACCGCCACCGCGGTGACGAACGCCTTCAACGGCTCCAAGCGCAACACCGCCTTCAACACGCTGTCGGCCATCGACGTCGCGGGCCTGAACAACGGCGCGTTCCTGCGCACGGCCGACGACGGCATTCCGTCGACCGCCTATGCCTTCAACTCGCGCAACGGCCTGCAATGGCCGGCGGGCGTGGCCTTCGCGCCCACCAGCGCGACCGGCATCTGCCCGCAGACGATCGTCGGCGTCACGGCCTGCGTGAACGGCGGCGGCTCGCTGGCCTTCGTGTCCAGCACCAGCCAGCTGGTGCCCGGCATCCCAACCGGCAACGGCCTCTACAGCACGACGGCGGCCTCGGGCACCTTCCCGAACTTCGCGCCGGCCTCGCTGCCGACCGGCGTCACCGCCGCGGCCGTGTTCGCCAAGTACGGCGTCACCCCGCCGGCCGGCCTGACCGCCGCCCAGCAGAGCACGCTGGCGATCAACGTCCTGCAGAGCAAGCTGCCGACCCTGCGCGAATATCTGGCGCAGAACCCCAACACCGACATCAACCTGATCATCGGCTCGCTGTATCCGAACCTGCCGCGCGTCGCGAACACCAATGCCGCGACCAGCGCGCTGTTCCCGTTCATCGCCCGCCCGGTCCGTTTCAACGACAACGGCGAAGCGGTGAACTACTCGTACGCCAATATCGGCGCGACCGAGCAGGGCACGCTGGGCGTCGCCCCCAACACCAAGGGTCTGGACAACAGCCGCTACACCCTGGTGCAGAACGCTCAGACGCGTCGCGTCGGCAGCCTGTTCGGCACCTTCGACATCTCCGACCACCTGACGTTCTACACCCAGAACATCTTCTCGTCGGCGACCACGGTCCTGCCGCGCCAGAGCGCCTCGTCCAACGCGGTCACCTCGACCAGCGTCGAGACCTCGGGCCTGGTGCTCAGCATCGACAACCCGTACCTGAGCACGGCCTCGCGCCAGCTGCTGCGGGACTCGGGCGCGGTCAGCACGGCCAACGTCTTCATCATGTCGCGCACCAACCAGGACATCCTGGGCGACAACCCGATGCGCGGTAAGACCGACATCAGCAACCTGGTGCAGGGCCTGAAGGGCGACTTCGACCTCTTCGGCCGCAACTGGAGCTGGGACGCCTCGTACACCTGGGGCCGCTCGAGCGGTCACATCGACTTCACGGGCATCAAGGACGTCGAGTACACCCTGGCGCTGGACACCGTCCGCGACACCAGCGGCAACATCGTCTGCCGCGCCAAGACCAATCCGTCGGCCTATCTGGGCAAGTCGCCCTCGGGCATCTCGGCCGGCATCGCCGACGTGTTCCTGCCCAACGGCATGATCGCCAAGCAGACCTACACGCCGACCGTCACCCAGGACATGATCAACAACTGTTCGCCGCTGAACCCGTTCGGCCAGAACCAGATGTCGGCGGCCGCCAAGGCCTATGTCACGGCCCAGCAGTTCTACGCCTTCGAGAACACCCAGACCTTCGCGCAAGGGTCGATCAGCGGCGACCTGTTCGAACTGCCGGGTGGTCCGGTGGGCGCGGCGTTGGCCGCCGAGCGTCGCACGACCAACAACGACTACTGGGTCGACGGCATCTCGCAGTTCGGCCGCACCCGTTCGGCCGCCATCGCGCGCACGCAGTACGAGACCACGGCGGAAGAGTACGGCGTCGAGCTGAACATTCCACTGCTGGGTCGCGACTTCAGCCTGCCCTTCGCTCAACGCCTCGAGATCAACCCGGCGGTCCGCTGGTCGAAGCAGAAGGGTTCGGCGCCGACGTTCGTCAACGCGCTGGGTAACACGATCAACCCGACCTACGACGGCGAGCTGTCGAAGATCTGGTCGCTGGCGGCCACCTTCGCGCCGATCAAGGACATCGCCTTCCGCGGCAACGTCACCCGCTCGCTGCGCCAGCCCGACGGTGTCGAGCTGTTCCTGGGCGGCCAGCCGGCCTTCACCACCCCGGCCGACCCCTGCACCGTGGCCAACATCGGTTCGGGCGTGAACCCGACCGCGCGCAAGGCCAACTGCATCGCCGCGGTCAAGGCCGCCGGCTATGCGACCACCGATGCGGACGCCGCCAACTTCCTCAACAGCTACACCCCGGCGGCGGTGTCGCTGCAGGGCGCGCGCTTCGGCAACATGGGCCTGAAGCCCGAGCGCGGTGAAAGCTGGACCGTCGGCGTCGTGCTGGAGCCGCGGTTCCTGAAGAACTTCCGCATGTCGGCCGACTACATCGACATCAAGCTGAAGGACCAGCTGAGCCGCGTGTCGGTCGATCAGCTGGCCGCCTACTGCTACGACTCGGCCAGCTATCCGGACAACATCGCCCAGTTCGGCACCAACACCTGCGCCGCCTTCGCGCGTTACACGGTCGGCACCGAGCCGGCCAGCAACCTGCGCTTCGCGATGAAGGATGGCTGGAGCTCGACCTATCTGAACCTGGCCCAGACCGGCCTGCGCGCCGTCAACGCCGTGGTCACCTATCGCCAGAACATCGCCGAACTGTTCGGCCATGACGGCGACTGGGGCCGCGTCTCGGTCAACAGCAACATCTACCGGATCATCGAGTCCAGCTTCAGCGGCACCGGCAACCCGGCCGACATCGAGCAATATGTCGGCTCGATCGGCACGCCGCGCTGGCAGACCAACACGACGGTCGCCTACAGCCTGAAGAAGGTCACCACCAGCCTGAACGTCGGCACCGTCAGCGACACCATCCGCTTCAACGGCGCCACCCCGGCCACGATCGAGCAGAACGCCTATCTGGGCCGCAAGGGCTACGCGATCTACAACCTGTTCCTGGCCTACGCCCTGACGGACAAGATCGACCTGCGCTTCAACGTCAACAACGTCGCCGACAAGCGCTTTGAAGACGAGCGGGACGGCACGATCTACAGCACCACGGGCCGGACCTGGCAGTTCGCCGTCAACGCCAAGTTCTAAACCCCGAGCCGGGTTCGATCCGTCGGATCGGACCCAAGGCTACGAACAAGAACCCCTCGTCGCTTGCGGCGGGGGGTTTTCTTTTTCGATGCCGCCGAGACGCGTTTACGTCAGTTGCGCGACGGGGATTGGTCGCGTGATCAAAATTTGTGCAACAGACGCTCCCCAAAATTACACTGTTTGCGCAAAATTCTTCGAATATGCCGACTTAGGTTGGGTGAATTCTGTTCATTCTAAAATTGGAAAATATTGCCACCGTACCGACGTTATCGGAACGAAGCTCCTCGATTTGAGGCAAAAGCGTGTTCAAATAGCCACGTTCTTTCTAAAAGAGGCAGATTTACTTTCCGTAATGTTGGCCTTCGGGACGAAGCTGCTACACGGCGCGCCCCGCAGATCCGGGAGGGCGTTGCCGCCAAAAGGGTCATCGGGAAACCTTTAGTACCGCCCTTGGGGGATTACCTGTTGAAGTTGAATAAGAACCTGCTGCTCGGCACGACGGTCATCACCGGCGTCCTGTCCCTGGCCGCCATCGCCAACGCCCAGACCGCTCCGGCGGCCGCCACGACCGACGCGCCTGCCGCCCAGGAGTCGCAGGAAGTCGAAGCGATCACCGTCACCGGCTCGCGCATCCGTCGTTCGGAATTCACCGCCTCGGCGCCGATCCAGGTGCTGACGTCGGAACGCGCCGAAATGGAAGGCTCGGCCACGCTGTCGGCCGTTCTGCAGAACTCGACCCTGGCGGCCGGCACGGCCCAGATCAACAACCAGTACACCGGCTACAACGTCACCGGCGGCCCGGGCGTCAGCACGATCTCGCTGCGCGGCCTCGGCGCCAACCGCACCCTGGTGCTGCTGAACGGCCGTCGCGCCGGTCCGGCCGGCGTGCGTGGCCAGGTCGGCCCGTTCGACCTGGGCGTGGTTCCGGAATCGATCGTCGAGCGCGTCGAGATCCTGAAGGACGGCGCCTCGTCGATCTACGGCTCGGACGCCGTCGCCGGCGTCGTCAACATCATCACCCGCAAGAAGATGGACGGTGGTGAGGTCAAGCTTTACGGCAGCAACCCGCTGGACCACGGCGGCAAGGCGTACCGCGCCACCGCCGCCTGGGGTAAGACCTTCGACAAGGGCTACTTCAACATCTCGGGCGAGTACTTCCGCCAGGAGATCCTGCGTCGTTCGGACCGCGCCGACACCGCCTGCGCCGCCGACTACCTGTTCGACCCGAAGACCGGCGCCCGCAAGGACTACAAGGACGCGGTCACCGGCCAGTTCAAGTGCAACAACCTGGGCAACGGCTACGTCCAGCTGGTCACCGGTTCGGTCAACCTGGTCCCGACGACCCCGGGCATGACCTATCCGACCGCCGCCCAAGGCAATGACACGACCATCGCCGGCTTCGCGCGCTTCAACCGCATCGGCTTCCCGAGCACGTATTCGTACGCGCCGACCACGACGCCGCTGTACGACCGCGCCAGCACGGTCTCGCCGGAAATCCGCTCGACCGTGGCTTTCAACGGCGGCTACCAGATCACGCCGAACGTCGAAGCCTACACCGAGCTGATGTTCAGCGAGCGCAAGTCGGCCCAGATCGGCGTCGCCCAGGTGTTCCAGTCGTTCGCCCAGCGCAACACGCTGAACGGCGCGGTGAACTACCTGCCGGCTTCGAACCCGAACAACACGATCGGCCAGAACGCCCTGACCATCGCGCCGTACGAGTCGAACGGCCACCAGGACGTGAAGTACTACCGCGCCGTCGCGGGCCTGCGCGGCTCGATCGACTGGAACGGCGGCTGGGACTGGGACATCTTCGGCCAGTACTCGAAGTCGGACGCGACCTATGACTTTGGTCCGCGCATCTATCTGGACCGCTTCGTGGCCCTGAACAGCCCGAACGTCGCCTGCACCAACACCCCGGCCGGCGGCAACTTCTCGAACTTCAACTGCTCGGCGCTGCCGAACGGCATCCCGTGGATGTCGAACCGCGTCTTGCAGGGCAACTTCAACCAAGCCGAGCGCGACTTCCTGTTCTTCAACGAGACGGGCACGACCGAGTACTCGCACGCCTATGTCGAAGGTTCGGTCTCGGGCGACCTGTTCAACCTGCCGACCGGCGCCGTCGCCGGCGCGTTCGGCTTCCAGGTCCGCAAGGAACGCATCAACGACAAGCCGGGCTACCAGGCCGCCAACCGCAACATGGCGCTCTACAGCTCGGCCGGCCAGACCAAGGGTTCGGACAGCTCGAAGGAAGTCTTCGGTGAAGTCGACCTGCCGCTGGTCCGCGATCAGTTCCTGATGGAGCGTTTCGACGTCAACCTGTCGGCCCGCTACTCGGACTACGCTTCGTACGGTTCGGACACGACCTGGAAGATCGGCGCCAACTGGCAGGTCCTGCCGTCGGTGACGCTGCGCTTCACGCACGGCACCTCGTTCCGCGCTCCGTCGCTGTACGAACTGTATCTGGGCAACCAGATCGGCTACTCGAGCCAGAGCGCGGTCGACCCCTGCTTCGACCTGGCCAACTCGACCACGGCGACGCAGACGATCCGCACCAACTGCGCTTCGCAAGGCATCCCGGCGTCGTACAACGCCCTGGGCGGCTCCAGCGCCACGGTCTTTTCGACCGGCGGCCAGGGCAACCTGAAGGCCGAGACGGCCGTGGCCAACACCTTCGGCTTCGTCTGGTCGCCGAAGTTCGCCGACCTGAACGTCGCGGTCGACTACTTCACGATCAACATCGACAACGAAGTCCGCCAGTTCGGCGCGGCGAACATCCTGAAGCAGTGCTACAACTCGTCGGACTTCGCGACGAACCCGTTCTGCTCGCTGTTCACGCGTGATCCGTCGAAGTTCTACATCCTGACGGTCCAGAACAGCTACGTGAACGTCGCCACCCAGGTGAACCACGGCATCGACCTGACCACGCACTACGGTCAGTCGCTGTTCGGCGGCAAGCTGTCGGTGAACTCGCAGTTCACCTGGATGACCAAGAACGTCACCACCCTGCTGGGTGGCGCGGCCCCGCTGAACTACCTGGGCACCACGTACAACTACGATGGTCCGGGCTTCTCGGGTAACCTCTCGGCTAGCTGGAAGAAGGACGACTGGACGCTGTATTGGGGCGTCAACATGATCGGCAAGGGTTCGGACGCCGATCAGCCCGCCAACATGGGCGACGTCTTCCCGGTCACGAAGTACACCGACACGGTCAACGGCGTGACCACCAACTGCGCCGCCGCCGTCAACGCCTGCGCCTACTACAAGCTGCACTCCGAATTCACCGCGTATCACACGTTCTCGGTGAAGAAGGACTTCGGCGACATGTCGACCCAGATCGGCGTCAACAACGCCTTCGACGAGCGTCCGCCGTCGGCTTCGTCGGGTCAGTTCCGCGTAGGCACCGCCTCGCTCGGCAACTACGACATGATCGGCCGCCGCATCTTCGTGGCCGTCACGAAGAAGTGGTAAGCTGAGCACTTGAGACCGGCCGGGTTCGCCCGGCCGGTTGAAGGGCCAAAAAGAAGGAGCGCCGGAGTGATCCGGCGCTCCTTTTTGTTTTGAGAGGCCCAGGGGCCGTCCTCGTCCTTCGACACGCTCAGGATGAGGACTACAGCTCGGGCCGTTCAGTCGAAAACCTCATCCTGAGCTTGTCGAAGGACGAGGTTTTCGGCTCTTCCGCCCTAAGCCGTCTGCGTCACCAGGGTTTCCAGCACCCGCCGAAGGTCCGCCTCGCGGAACGGCTTCTGCAGGACGGTGGCGCCGCGGTGGTCGTCGGTCAGGCCGGCCTCGCCATAGCCGCTGGCGAAGGCGAAGGGCACGCCGCGGGCCTTCAGGGCGTCAGCGACCGGGAAGATCGGGCGACCGCCCAGATTGACGTCCAGCAGGGCCGCGTCGATGTCGGCCGAGCCCGCCAGGCGCAAGGCTTCCTCGATCTCGGCCGCGGGGCCGACGATCGTGCAGCCCAGATCGGTCAGCATGTCCTCGACCAGCATCGAGACCAGGGCTTCGTCCTCGACGACCAGGACCTTCAGGGACGTAAGAGTCTTCATGTTTCAAGGCTCCAGCGCGCGCAAGGGCAGCGCCATTTGGCAGACAAGTCCGGAAGCATCATAGGTCAGCTCGACCCCGCCGGATAGCTCGGCCGCGAGGCCGCGTTCCAGGAGGCGAACGCCGAAGCCGCGACGCGCCGGCGGGGTTACGGGCGGACCGTGTTTTTCGGTCCAGATCAGGCGCAGAACGCCGTCTTCGATGGCCCAGTCGACGGCCACGCGGCCGTCCAGGGTGGAGAGAGCGCCATATTTGACGGCGTTTGTGGCCAGTTCGTGGATGCCCATGCCCAAGGCCACCGCGGCCTTCGGGTTCAGGCGCACGTCGCCGGGATAGGTGAAGCTGACGCGGTCCTCGCCGGCCATGGCGTGCAGCTCGACGTCGAACACCTCGCGCAGGCTGGCGCCGGCCCAGCTTTCGCGGGTCAGCAGGTCGTGGGTGTGGGACAGGGCGATCAGCCGGGTCTCGAAGGCGTCGCGGAAGAACTCCGGCGCGGCGACCGAGCGCAGGGTCTGGGCGGCGATCGACTGCACCGTGGCCAGGCTGTTCTTGACCCGGTGGTTCAGCTCGTTGACCAGCAGCTTCTGGCGTTCCTCGGCCCGCTTGCGCTCGGTGATGTCCAGCGACACCCCGGCCAGGCGCCGCACGCCGCCGTCGTCGGCGGTCTGGGCCGCGCGGCCGCGGGCGTGCAGCCAGCGCAGCTCGCCGGTGGGGTGCACCACCCGGTACTCGACGTCGTAGTCCGAGCTCTCACGGATAGCGCTCTCGATGGCGCCCAGGATGCGCGGACGGTCTTCGAGGTGGATGGTCTCGATCAGGTCGGCGAAGGTGAACGTCTCGTCCGGCCCGCGACCGTAGTTGAGCTTGCAGAGATCGGAGGCCTCATAGGTCTTGGTCGCCACGTCCAGGTCCCACGAGCCCATGCGGCCGCTGTCCAGCGCGAACTTCAGCCGCTCCTCGGCCTTGCGGCGCTGGTCCAGCTCGGCCAGGGCGTCGGCGGTCAGCTTGATCGACTCGATGGTGGCCGCCACCTGGCCGCCCAGGCCGACCAGCAGGTTCTCGTCGCGCTGCGAGAAGCGGCCCGCCTCGGGATGGCCGAAGAACAGGCCGCCCAGCACCTCGCCCTGCCGCGTCGCCACGGGAATGGCCAGGTAGCTGCGCACCGGCAGGTGGCCTTCCGGCATGCCCTTGCGCGGGGCGTTGCGGCCGTAGCGGGGATCCTGGGTGATGTCGTCGGACCGCACCACGGCGGTGTTCTCGAAGGTGGGGGCGAAGACCTCGGTCTTGCGGACCTTGGGAAAGCTGGCGAACGCCTCGGGCGGGGCGCCCGACAGGCGATACAGGGCGTAGGATTCCCCGTCCGGCTCGACCTGGTTGTAGAAGAACGCGCCGAACGCGGCGCCGCTGATCTCGCGCGCGCCGTCGATGACCAGTTGCACGCAGGTGTCGATGTCGGTGCTGGAGGCGACCGCCTCGGTCACCCGCGCCAGGGTCTCGGACTTGCGGATTTCGTCGGCCAGGGCGGCTTCCAGCGCGGCCACACGGGCGCGCGCGTCCGGCGCCTCGCCGTCGCGCACCAAGCCTTCAACCGCCAAACTGGCCAAAACACGCCCCCTGAACCCGAACCGCCCCTGGTCCGTAAGGACACGAAACGCGCTCTTTGCGCTTCGGTTCCCTAAGCTTCACCTTGGAAGTGTTCAGAGTTCGGCGGCGTCGTCCAGCGGGGCGCTGATCCGCAGAGCGGTGATCTGGTTTCTCTGCCGGCGGAACACCTGGAACCGGTGACGGTGGAAGATGAAGGTCTGGCCCGGCTCGGGGATCATCTGGGCCTCGTGGATGACCAGGCCGGCGATGGTGACCGCGTCGCCTTCCGGCAGGCGCCAGTCCATGGCCCGGTTCAGGTCGCGCACCGTGACGTGGCCGTCGACATTGACCGAGCCATCGCCCTGGCGGCGCACGCCTTCCAGCGCGGTGTCGTGCTCGTCGTCGATCTCGCCGACGATCTCCTCGAGGATGTCCTCCAGCGTCACCAGGCCCTGCAGCGCGCCGTACTCGTCGACGACCAGGGCGAAGTGGCTCTTGCGCTTGAGGAAGGCGTTCAGCTGATCCTTCAGGTTCGTGGTGTCGGGGATGAACCACGGCTCGCGCAGGATGGCGGCGATATCCAGGCCCTCGACCCCGGTCGGGCTCTGGGCCAAGGCTTTCAGCAGATCGCGGGCGTGCAGCACGCCGACGATGTTGTCGGGCTCGTCGCGATACAGCGGCACGCGGGTGTGTTGGGCGTCGAGCACCTCGTCGACCAACTCGCGAGCGGGCAGGGCTGCGTCCAGCAGCACCATCGACTTGCGGTGGACCATGATCTCCGAGACGTCCATGTCGGAGAGATCGAGCACCCCGCCCAGCATCCGCCGATCGCCGCTTTCGACCAGGCCTTCGGAGTGGTGGTAGTCGACCGCGCCGCGGATCTCCTCGTGGGCGGCCAGCACGTCGACGGCCATGTCCAGCTTGACGCCGAACACCCGCAGCGCGCGGCGCACGATCCACTGGATCACGTAGATGATCGGGCCGAACGCCCGGACGATGAACAGGGTCGGCCCCGACAGCGCCCGCGCCGTGTCGTCCGAGCGGACGATGGCCACGGTCTTGGGCAGCACCTCGGCGAAGACCAGGACCAGCACGGTCATGGCGGCGGTCGCCACGGCCACGCCCCAGGGGCCGGGGATCAGGCGGGTCAGCACCTGGGTCGCCAGGGCCGAGGCCAGGATGTTGATCAGGTTGTTGCCCAGCAGCACCGCCCCGATCATCGTCTCCTGGTCGGCCAGCAGCTTGTTGACCCGCCGCGCCGGCGCGTCGCCCTCGCGCTCCAGCTGGTGCATCCGCGCCCGGCTGGCCCCGGTCATCGACGTCTCCGCCGCCGAGAACAGCGCCGACAGGGTCAGCAGCGCAATGACGATGGGCGCGAGGCCGAGGAGGGCGGTGAGCATGGGGTGACGTTCTAGGCCAAGCCGGCGGCGCCGGGGAGGGACAAAGACCGCGCCGTCATTGCGGGGCGCGCGCGCACCGCGTTGGCCGCTCCGGAAAAATCAACTAGGGATCGAGTCCTAGCCAGGGCCGGGGAGGGGCTTATGGAGCTCATCGTCGGAATGCTCGCGGGATTGGGAGGGTTCGCCTTCCGCCTGACGGTCATCGCCGCAGGGTTCGTCGTCTTCGTCTATCTGGCCGTAAACCTGGTCAAGGTCCTTCGCGGGCCGCTGCGCCCCGGCGTGCTCAGGCATGACGCCGCTGTGGGCGTGCTGTCCGTTTTCGCCTTTACCTTCCTTGCCGTGGTGTTCGCCTGGAGCTGGATGGGGGTGCCCGGCTGGGAGGCGCGTGGACCCCGGGCCGTCGTCTTCTACCTGCTGGTGGCGATGATTTCGGCCAGCGCGCTCTACTTGGCCAACCTGTCGCTGTGGAAGATCGATTTCTCTGGCGACGAGATCGTGGAGCACCGAACCCTCCTGCGTCGCAGGACGGTCAGGTGGCGTGACGTGGTGTCCTGGTCATTGGACGACCGGTCGGCGTGCCTGATGCTCAAGCTCAGGAACGGGGGCGCATTCGACATCTTCTTTTCGGACGTCGAAGGCGCGCCAGCTCTGTTCGAGGCTCTGGAAGCGCGAGGCTTGCCGCGGGAAGACTTGGCGACGCCATAGGTCGCGCCGCCTCGCTCAAAGCCTGGGCTGGTCGTTCACAAAGCGCGCGACCGAGTCCCTGAACGCCTGGACCTCCTTGTTGAGCTGGATCAGGCGGGCGACGTCCATGCCGCCGGCGGCGAACAGGGTCTGGCCGAGGCAAGTGCTGCGGGCCTGCATCTCGCGGCCAGCGTCGGTCAGGCTGACCACCACCTGGCGCTCGTCGGCGGGATTGCGCACACGGGTGACCAGGCCCGCGCCCTCCATCCGCTTGACCAGCGGGGTGACGTTGCTGGAGTCCAGGCCCAACCGCTCGCCGATCGCGCCGACCGGCAGGTCGTCCGTCTCCCACAGGGCGCTTAAGACCAGGTACTGCGGATAGGTGATCTCCAGCGCGTCCAGCAGCGGCTTGTAGGCGCGGTTGATCGCCAGGCTGGCCCCGTACAGCGAGAAGCACAGCTGCTGGTCGAGCGTCGGGATGTGGTGGGACACGGGCGGGCTCCTGGTCGTCGTCGATTCATACCGCGAAATTAGATGTCGTGACAAATATTGGCTGGACTCGCCGGTTCGTCGCCTCTAAGAGGTCTTCATATGTCGCGACATATAATGTCTCGGCATGGAAAATTCACCTTAGCTTTCGAGCTTTTTGGGAGGCCGTCATGGCCCAGGTCGACAACGTCCAGCGCGACGGTCTCAAGCGCTACTACTTCCTGCGGGCCGGCGTGTCCGTGGCGTGGATCCTGGCCGCGATCGCGGTCGGGACCAGCAATCCGCTGATCGGCGGCGTGCTGCTGGTGGCCTATCCGGCCTGGGACGCCCTGGCCAATGGGCTGGACGCCCGCAGCAACGGCGGCTTCGCCGCCAATCCGCCCCAGACCTTCAACCTGATCGTCAGCCTGGTGGTGGCCTGCGCGGTGCTGTTCGCCTTGCAGGTCGATCCGCGCCGGGTGCTGACGGTGTTCGGCGTCTGGGCGGCGTTCTCGGGCATCCTGCAGCTGGTCGCCGGCGTGCGCCGCTGGCGCGCGGTGGGCGGCCAGTGGCCCATGGTGCTGAGCGGCGCCCAGTCGGTGCTGGCCGGGGTGTTCATGATCGCCGGCTCGCTCCAGGGCGGCGGTCATGCGCCCGCGCCGATCCAGATCGCGCCGTACGCCGGGTTCGGGGCGTTCTACTTCCTGGTGGCGGCGGTGGCGCTGACGGTGAAGGGGCGCAAGCGGGCGTAGGTTTGGCTTCTCCTCCCCCTCTGGGGGAGGTGGCCCAGAGGGCCGGAGGGGGCAGCTCGGCCTATACGGAGAAGCCCCCTCAGTCGCTCCGCGACAGCTCCCCCAGAGGGGGAGCAGATTTGGCTACCGAGCCCCTTCCTCGACCAGGAACGCCTTCAGCGCCTCCCGATCGACGTCCTTCGCCACGAACGCATCCCCGATCCCGCGCACCAGCACGAAGGTCAGCTTGCCGCCCTCGGCCTTCTTGTCCTGGCCGCAGTGGGCGACCAGGGCGTCGGCGTTGAACGGTTCAGCCCGCACGTCGGCCATCGTCGTCGGCAGGCCGGCGGCCTTGATCGCCGCCTCGGCGCGGACGGCGTCCTGCGTCGGGCACAGGCCCAGCTTCGCCGAGAAGCGGAACGCCTGGGCCATGCCCACGCCCACCGCCTCGCCATGCTTCAGCGCGTCGCCGAAGCCCATCTCGGCCTCGATCGCGTGGCCGAAGGTGTGGCCGAGATTCAGCAGCGCCCGGCGGCCGGCTTCCTTCTCGTCCTCTTCGACGATCTGCGCCTTCATCTCCACCGAGCGGCCGACCGCGCGGACCAGGGCGTCGACGTCGCGCGCCAGCACCGCCTGGACGTTCGTTTCCAGCCATTCGAAGAAGGCGAAGTCGCCCAAGAGGCCGTACTTGATGATCTCGGCGTATCCACACGCCAGCTCGCGAGCGGGCAGGGTGGCCAGCACGTCGAGGTCGGCCAGCACGAGGCGCGGCTGGTGGAAGGCGCCGATCAGGTTCTTGCCGCGCGGGGTGTCGATGGCGGTCTTGCCGCCGACCGAGCTGTCGACCTGGGCCAGCAGGGTGGTCGGCACCTGCACGAAGTCGATGCCGCGCTTGTAGATCGCCGCCGCGAAGCCGGCGAGGTCGCCGACCACGCCGCCGCCGAAGGCCACGATCTGGTCGCCGCGCTCCAGGCCCAGGGCCAGCAGGCGGTCGGAGAGGTCCTGCAGGCCCTCGAAGCTCTTGCTCTCCTCGCCGGGCGGGATCGTGATGACGTCGACCGCGACGCCCGCCTTTTCCAGGGACACCGCCAGGCGCTCGCCGTGGTGTTCGCCGACATTGCTGTCGGTGACGATGGCCACCCGCTTGCGCTTGCCCAGGACAGGGGCGATCCGCGCGCCGGCCTGGTCGATCAGGCCCGGACCGATGACCACGTCATAGGCGCGCTCGCCCAGGCCCACGGAGACGGTGCTGATCATGGGCGGAAACTCCTACGGGTGGGCGCGCAGCGCGGTCAGGATGGCGTCGACCGCCACCCCGTGCGGCGTGTCGCCGGTCTGGACGTGGACCTGAGCCTCGGCATAGGCCGGATAGCGGGTCTCGGCCAACTGGGTCAGCACCTGGACGGGATCCTTGCCGCGCACCAGCGGGCGGTTGTCCTTGCGCGAGACGCGGCGGGCCAAGAGCTCGATATCGGCCTTCAGCCACACCGAGGTGGCCTTGGCGTTGATCAGGGCGCGGGTCTCGGGATTGACGAAGGCCCCGCCGCCGGTGGCCAGCACGTGCGGCGGCTCGTCCAGCAGGCGGCCGATCACCCGGCGCTCGCCGTCGCGGAAGGCCGACTCGCCCAGCTCGGCGAAGATCTCGGAGATCGAACGGCCCGCGGCGGCCTCGACCTCGTTGTCGGCGTCGCGGAACGGCAGCTCCAGGAAGTTGGCCAGCCGCCGTCCGACGCTGGATTTGCCCACGCCCATCAGGCCCACCAGCACGATGGTGCGCTGGCGCAGCGGGGCGAGCTCTTCGGGAGAAAGGACGAGGGCGGTCATGATGCGGTCGCGGGTTTACACGAGGCTTGGGCAAACCGCCAAGTTTGCGAGAACTCCGTGATGCGTCATAACCGGTCCATGGTCTCTTCGAAGCGTCTCACGCAAGCCGTCGCGCTGTCCGCGCTCCTGCTCACGCCCGCCCTTGCGGCGGCTCAGGAGGAGGTCAAGGTCAAGAGCCTGGCCGCGCCCGACTACTTCTCCAGCCCTGCGGCCGACACCGGCATCGGCGGGGATCTGTGGAAGGACACCGCGCCCGACATCATGCGCGACGTCGTACCGAAGCTGGCGGGCAGCAAGCCGCTGTCGCCGGCCTTCGCCAGTCTCGCCAAGCGGCTGCTGGCCACCGGCGCCAACGGCCCTGCCGGCGTGGGCGACAATGTCGACATGGGCGCGGCGCGCGCCATGGCCCTGGTGGCCCTGGGCGAGGCCAAGGGCGCCAACGCCATCCTCGACCGGGCGACCGGCGCGGCGGGCAGCGCCCCGCTGTCGATGGCCACGGCCGAGGCGGCCCTGATCACCAGCGACGACGACAAGGCCTGCGCCGTCCAGGACGCCCTGACCGTCGATCGCGGCGCGGCCTACTGGCTGCGCCTGCGGGCCTTCTGCCAGCTGAAGGCGGGCCAGGCCGACGCCGCCCAGCTGACCTTCCAGCTGGCTCAAAACGCCACGAAAGACGCCGATTACGCCCGCCTGATGGGCGCGGCGCTCTCCGGGACCGCCCCGGGCGCAGCCAATCTGAAGAACGGGGTCAACTACGCCCTGTCGCGCCGCCTGAACCTCGACATCCAGTCGGCCGCCGCCATCGCCTCGGCCTCGCCCGCGTTGAAGCCCGTCCTCAAGCCCAGCGGCGACCTGTCGGGCGTGTCGCCCGGCGCGGACCTGACGGCGCAGGAGGCCTCGGACATCGCATTCCTGCGCCAGGCCAAGACCGTGCCGGCCTTTGTCGAGGCCGCCCACGCCTCGGCCGCCTCGATCGCGGCCCTGGCCGCCGCCGGCGCGCCGCTGCAGGATCCGGTGCTGATGGCCCGCGCGGCCCTGGCGGCCGGCGATGTGACGAGCGCCCAGACCATCCGCGGCCACCTGGTGCAGGACAGCATCCCCGGCGCCGGCCCGGCGGACCTGGCCATCCTCGACGCCCTGATCGCCGCCGCCTCCGGCAAGGTCGACAACCAGGTGCTGGGTAACCTCGTCGCGCGCGGCGCCTCGGGCGGGCCGAAGTCGCCGGCCCAGCCCGCCGCGGTGCTGCTGGCCAGCCTGGGCGGGACGATGGACGCCGACACCCGCACGCAGTTCGCCAATTTCGACCTCGGCAAGCCGGCCGCCTCGGCCGCGCGCGTGATCGTGCTGGAAGACGCCGGGAGCGCCAGGCGCAAGGGCGAGGCGGGCCTGCTGGCCCTGTCGCTGGCGCTGGACGCCGGCGCGGCCGGTCCGCAGCCGGTGGACCGCGCCCGCATCGCCCACGCCCTGAACCGCGCCGGCCTCTCCGCCGACGCCCGCGCCATCGTCGTGGAGGGCATACTGGGCCTGGCCTTCGTGAAATGAGCACGAAAGGGGCCGGCTGGGTCGACGCCTTCCTGGAGATGATGGCCGTCGAGCGCGCGGCGGCCCGCAACACCCTGACCGCCTATGGCAAGGACCTGGACGACGCCCGGACCTTCCTGGCCGGCTCGGGCCAGGACCTGGACGACGCCGACGCCGAGACGATCGAGGCCTATTTCCAGGACCTGGGCGCGCGCGGCCTGTCGCCGGCCACCGCCGCCCGCCGCCGCTCGGCCGTGCGCCAGTTCTACCGCTTCGTGCTAGGCGAGACCTGGCGCGCCGACGACCCCTCGCGCCGTGTCGCCGCGCCCAAGGCCGGCCGGCCGCTGCCCAAGGTGCTGGAGCGCGAGGAGATCGAGCGCCTGCTGGCGGCCGCTACGGCCAAGGATGGCGCGCAAGGTCTGCGCCTGACCTGCATCATCGAGCTGATCTACGCCTCGGGCCTGCGGATCTCCGAGCTGCTGGCCCTGCCGCTGTCGGCCCTGGCCCGCGATCCGGCTTACCTGATCGTCAAGGGCAAGGGCGGCAAGGAGCGGCTGGCCCCGCTGAACGATGCGGCCCGCACGGCGGTGAAGGCCTATCTGGTCGAGCGTCCGAGCTTCCTGCCGAAGGGTGCGAAAGAAAGCCTCTGGCTCTTCCCCTCGCGCGGCAGCACCGGCCGCCTGACCGCCCGCCGCGTCGGCCAGCTGCTGGAAGACGCCGCCATCGCCGCCGGGGTCGACCGCGAGAAGGTCAGCCCGCACGTCCTGCGCCACGCCTTCGCCACCCACCTCTTGGAAGGCGGCGCCGACTTAAGGGTCATCCAGACCTTGCTTGGCCACGCTGACATTGCGACCACCCAGATCTACACCCACGTGGCCGGCGAGCACTTGGCGCACGTCGTCCAGACCAAGCATCCGCTGGGGCGGAAGAAGTAGAGATCATGTCCGAAGAGACCCGCGACTCCAACGGAACCCTGCTGGCCGATGGCGACACCGTCACCCTGATCAAGGACCTGAAGGTCAAGGGCTCGGGTGGTGTGACCCTCAAGCGCGGCACGGTCGTCAAGAAGATCCGCCTGACCGGCGACCCCGACGAGATCGAGGCCAATGTCGACAAGGTCAAGGGCCTGGTCCTGCGCACCGAGTTCGTGAAGAAAGCTTAAGTTGAAGCGCGCCCTCGATCAGCCCTAGTTGCGGCGAAGTATCGGGGGACTTTCATGATCACGACCACCAGCTGGGTTCGGCCCGTCGAGCTCGGCGAGCACCGCTTTCTGCACGCGGGGCCGCTGCGCTGGCTGCGCGCCTTGAGCTGGGCCGTGGGCCTGTTCTTCCTGGTCGCCATGGCCGCGTTCATAAGCGCGGAGGCGCTGGGCAAGCTGTGGCCCAAGACCTTCGGGCCGGGCCAGCTCTTCGCCCACATCGCCGGATCGGTGATCGGCCTCTGCGCCTATGGCCTGGCCGTCTGGCTGGCCGAGGGGCGCAAGGCGTCAGAGCTGGCGCTGCGGCCGTTGCTGCCGCAGCTGGCGGCGGGCCTGGCCATCGGGGCGGCGATGTTCGCGGCGGTGATGGGGATCATGGCCCTCGGCGGTCTCTACGACATCAAGGCCTTGGGCGCCGCGCCGGCCTGGATCGCGCTGGGCAACGCCGTGCAGTCGGGCGTGGTCGAGGAGTTGATGATCCGCGCCGTGCTGCTGCGCCTGGTCTGGCGTGCGTTCGGCCCGTGGATCGCCTTCGCCGTTTCGGCGGCGCTATTCGGCTTTGGCCACATCGCCAATCCCAACGCCACCGTCTTCGCCGCCGTCGCCATCGCGCTGGAGGCCGGGATCATGCTGGGCGCCTTCTATGCGCTGACCGGGCGTCTGTGGATGTCGATCGGCGTCCACGCGGCCTGGAACTTCACGCAGGGCTATGTCTTCGGCGCGGCGGTGTCGGGCGGGAACTTCGGCCCGGCCATGGCCAGCAGCACGGCGCGCCTGGGCCAGCCCGAGTGGCTGACCGGCGGTCCGTTCGGCCCCGAGGCCTCGGCCCCGGCCCTGGTGGTCTGCACGCTTGTGGGCCTGGCCGTCACCTGGATGGCCTGGCGCGCAGGCCAGTTCGCGAAGAAGGCCTAGCTTAACGTCATCGCGCTAGGGTGATCCCAACAGAAGTCAGAAGACCGGGTGGGGCTGAAAGCCATGATAAGCGCAGCGGTGCAGGCGGGGCCGATGGTCCTGGCCGCCTATGGCAAGACGATGGGGCTGGTCGCGCAGGCCGCTCCCGAGGCGTCGAAGGACGAGCCCGTGGCGGCCAAGACGCCCGAGGCCGAGGCGCTGGATCGTCTGAAGAGCGACATGCGCACCAACCGCAAGACCCAGATCGGCGACGCTAAGGGCCGCGCCCGCGAGAAGCTGCAGCGTGTCATCGAGAAGATGAAGATGCTGAAGAAGATCTACGCCAACGATCCCAAGGGCATGGCCAAGGCGCTGGCGGCCGTGGCCAAGGAGCTGCAGGGCGCGGTCAAGGACTATGGCAAGGCCGCCAAGGAGGCCGGCGAGATGTTCAAGGCCGACTTCGCCGCCGCCCCCGACGCCTCGCTGACCCCCGACCAGCAGGCCTCGGCCCGCAAGGACCTGGAAGACGAAGCCAAGATGGAGGCCAGCAACGACATGGACTTCATCAAGAACGTCCGTAGCCTGAGCAATGCCATCAAGGACGAGCTGACCACGGCCAAGACCAAGGGCATCCTGACCCAGCCGGGCAAGTTCGAACGCTCCGACGAGGTCAAGGACGCCGAGGACGGGCTGAAGGAACTCGACCAGATGACCGAGGACCTGGACAAGCAGATCCGGCGCGACATGCCGCCGGGCAGCTTGATGAAACTGGAGGCCTGAGGCCTCTTTCGCTTCCTGACCCAGAAGTAACGGGACACCGCGTCCCGGATCTGCGACGAACGTCTACAGATGTAAACGTCTGGGTTTCGGGGGGCTTTCTCATGAGTGGTTTCAGCGCGGTCGTCGCCGCTTTCCTGGTCGGTCTGGCGGGGCAGTCCGCTCCGACGTCGCCCGATCCAGCCCTGGAGGCCTACGCCAAGCCGCAGACCCTGGTGACCCTTAAGAACGGCCGACGGATGAACCTGTACTGCACCGGCCAGGGCGCGCCGACGGTGATCCTGGAAGGGGGCTGGACCGCCAACACCGCCTCGTGGCGCAAGGTCCAGGGGCCCCTGTCGGCGACCACGCAGGTGTGCAGCTACGACCGCGCCGGCTACGGCTTCAGCGACGCCGGTCCCCAGCCGCGCACGACCCAGGCGCTCACCGACGACCTCTCCGCCCTGCTGAAGGCCGCCAAGATCCCCGGACCCTATGTGCTGGTGGCTCACTCGCTGGGCGCGATGGATGCGCGTCTGTTCGTCGACCAGCATCGCCGCGACATGGCGGGCCTCGTCCTGGTCGATCCCGCCACGGAATATCAGGATGGCGAGCTGGCCAAGGTCTCGCCCGCGACGGGCAAGGCCGAGACCGAGTTCGAGGCCGGCGTGAAGGCCTGCGGCGAGGCGGTGATCGCCGGCAAGATGACCGCCGACCTGCCCCAGCGTCCGTTCTGTATCGACGGTCCCAGCCGGTCGCTGCCGGCCTCGGTCAACGCCGCGCGACTGGCCTCGCAGTCGACAGCCGCCTACCAGACGGCCGCGCTGTCGGAACTGTCCAGCTTCGCCGGCCCCAGCACGGTTCAGGTCGTCAAGAGCCGGCGGTCGTGGGGCGACCTGCCCGTGATCGTGCTGACCGCCGCCGACACCCAGAAGAACCCCGACCTGCCGCAGGCCGAGCAGGACGCCTTGGCCAAAGTCTGGTGGGACCTGCACGCGGGCGTGGCCAAGCTGTCGACTGGCGGCCAGCATCGCCTGGTCGCCGACACCGGGCACATGATCCCGGCCCAGCGGCCCCAGGCGATCATCGACGCGGTGGTCGAGGTGGTGGGTCAGGCGCGCGCCAGATAGGGCCTACTCCCCCCGGAACGCCTTCTGGATCGCCGCGACGTCGATCTTCTTCATCGTCATCATCGCCTGGAATGCTCGCCCGGCCGCCTCACGGTCGGTGCTGGTCGTGGCCTCGATCAGCTGCTTGGGCGTGACCTGCCAGGACAGGCCGTAGGGGTCCTTCAGCCAGCCGCACTGGCTTTCCTGGCCGCCATTGGCCGTCAGGGCGTTCCAGTAGTGGTCGACCTCGTCCTGGCCATCGCAGTCGATGACGAACGAGAACGCCTCGCTGAGCTTGAAGGTCGGGCCGGCGTTCATGGCGGTGACCTTCTGGCCGTCCAGCTCGAACTGGACGATCATCACCTTGCCGGTCTCGCCGCCGTCCTGGCCGTCGCTGGGATAGCGGGCGATGTGATTGATCTTCGAGTTGGGGAACAGCGAGACATAGAGCTTGGCCGCGTCCTCAGCCTGGTTGTCGAACCACAGGAACGGGGTGATCTTGGGCATCTGGGTTTCCTCCGTTGTCGTGACCCTAGGACGGGCCAGTGACCGCTGTCCCGACAAGGTTCGAAGAAAATCGCAATTGCTGAAAACGGCTCATCAGAGCAGTGAGCGACCTGGCCTTATCCGCCGCCGATCCCGACCCATCTAGGAGACGCCGACGGTGAGGCCGCCGGCCATCCATACCAAGGAGCATCCCATGAAGACGCGCAAACTCGGCGACGGCCTCGAGGTCTCGGCCATCGGTCTCGGCTGCATGGGGATGGGCCACGTCTACGGCACCGCCCTGGAGAGCGGCGACGCCCACAAGGTGTTGGCCAAGGCCGTCGAGCTGGGCGTGACCTTCTTCGACACCGCCGAGGTCTATGGTCCGTACGAGAACGAGGTCCTGGTCGGCGCGGGCCTCAAGCCCTTCCGCGACAAGGTCGTGATCGCCACCAAGTTCGGCTTCGACATCGCGCCGGACGGCACGGGCGAGGGCTTCTCGCGCATGCGCGGCGTCAACAGCCGTCCCGAGCACATCCGCGAGGTCGCCGAGGCTTCGCTGAAGCGCCTGGGCATCGAGACGATCGACCTCTTCTACCAGCATCGCGTCGATCCGAACGTGCCGATCGAGGACGTGGCCGGGACGGTCAAGGACCTGATCGCCGAGGGCAAGGTCAAGCATTTTGGCCTCTCCGAAGCCGGTGCGGCGACCATCCGCAAGGCCCACGCCGTCCAGCCGGTGGCGGCGCTGCAGAGCGAATATTCGCTGTGGTTCCGCGAGCTTGAAGCCGAGATCCTGCCGACCTTGCGCGAGCTGGGCATTGGCCTAGTGCCCTACAGCCCGCTGGGCCGCGGCTTCCTGACCGGGGCGCTGAAGAGCGACCTGGCCGACAACGACTTCCGCCGCAACCTGCCGCGCTTCCAGGGCGACGCCTTGGCCAAGAACCTCGGCCTGGTCGAGGCCCTGACCCAGATCGCCGGCGAGAAGGGCATCACCGCCGCTCAGCTGGCGCTGTCGTGGATCCTGCACCAGGGCGAAGACATCGCCCCGATCCCCGGCACCACCAAGATCGCCCGTCTGGAGGAGAACATCGGCGCCGTCGACGTGACCCTCTCGGCCGACGACCTGGCCCGCATCGCCGCGGCGGTGCCGGAAACGGCGATCGAAGGCGACCGCTACACCGCCGCCGGCATGGCGATGGTGGGCCGCTAAGCGGAACAGTCACAGCATGTCCGGCATTACCCGGACATGCTCGAACTGATCCTCGACCTCTGCAACATCCTGGGCGGCTTCCTGCTGGCCATCGGCCTGCTAGCCCTGCTGCCCCGCGCTGGCGACGACCTGGAACGCTTCGCCGAGCGGCTGGCGCCGTTCCGCTGGATCGTTGGCGTCGCGGCCCTGGTCTGCGGCGGCTATTTCCTGATCGTCCACGCCACGAGCGGACCGCGCATCTTCCACTTCGAGCTGGTCGGGATCGCGGTCGGCGTCCTCCTGCTGTGGGACCGCCTGCGCGCCGGCCGAGCCTTGCCGGCCAGCGGGCCGCGCGGCCCGGGCCTGGTGCTGGCCGTGTTCGGCGTCATCGCCATGATCGTTGGCGTGCAAGGCATCTTCACGCCGAACTGAGCTGAGGCTTGATCGCCGTCGGCTCCTCACCCCAAACTCCACCCATGGCCGCCAACCCGCTTCGCACGCTCGATTCCTTTGAACTCCTGAAGCTGGGCAAGGCGTCCGTCACCGTCGGGGGGCTGGCGGCCGGCCTGCTGATCGTGGCGGCGGCGCTGTTCGCCGCGCGGCTGACCTCGGCCGGGCTTCGGCGGCTGCGGGAGCGGGCGGCGGGGGACGCGGCCTCGCTCTACATCGTCGAGAAGGTCCTGACCTATGGCCTGGTGGTCATCGGGGTGACGGTGGGCCTGTCGACCATGGGCCTGGATCTGACCTCGCTGGCGGTGTTCGCTGGCGCGGTCGGCGTCGGCGTGGGTCTGGGCCTGCAGGGCATCATCAAGGACTTCGCGTCCGGGGTGAGCCTGGTGTTCGAGCGGCTGGTGGCGGTGGGCGACTTCGTCGAGCTGCCCAATGGCGGGCGCGGCGTGGTCCACGAGATCGGCCCGCGCGCCACGCGCATCCGCACCAACGACAGCACCGACATCATCGTGCCCAACTCGGTGCTGGTGAACGACCAGGTGATCAATTGGACCCTGCGCGGCACCAACCGCCGCCTGCGGGTGCCGTTCGTCGCCGCCTTCGGGGCCGACAAGGACAAGGTGCGCGAGGCGGTGCTGAAGGCCGCCAAGGCCGCGCCCTACACCTCGCCCGACGACGCCGTGCGCCGGGCCCAGGTCTGGCTGGTCGGCTATGGCGAGAGCAGCCTGAAGTTCGAGCTGGTGGTCTGGCCGACGCTCGAGGCCGTGCGCCGGCCGGCGGCGATCTATGCCGCCTATACCTGGCTGATCGACGATGCTTTGCGCGGGGCCGGCATCGAGATCCCCTATCCGCAGCGCGACATCCGCGTCCGGGGCCTGTTCGGTGAGGAGGGCGAGGACGCGCTCACCAGCCTCAAGCTCGAACCCGCCGCCCGTCGCCGCAAGGCCGCCAAGGTGGCCAAGCCCGACTCCAGCAACGACGCCGCCGCCGACCTCGAACGCGAGGATCCGGAGGAAATGCCCAAGCCCGCCCCGCCGCCGACGGCCGCCAAGCCTTGACCTCGATGCCGCGCCGCCGCAGGGTTCTCGCAACTGCGAAATAAGAACACTCGGGGAGTATGCGGATGAAGACGCCGCGCGGCTTTTTCAAACCCTTGGCGATCGGCGCGCCCGCGCCGTATCGCGAGCTGCCCGCCCGTGTGGAGCGAATGATCCACTTCGTGCCGCCGCACCTGGACAAGGTGCGCGCCAAGGTCCCCGAGATCGCCCCGACCGTCGACGTCATCCTGGCCAATCTGGAGGACGCCATCCCCGCCGACGCCAAGGGCGCGGCGCTAGCCGGCCTGGTGGCGATGTCGCGCGAGGTCGACTTCAAGGCGTTGGGCGTCGGCTTCTGGACGCGGATCAACTGCCTGAACTCGCCCTGGCACCTGGATGAGGTCGCCACCATCGTCGAGAAGGCCGGCGACAAGATCGACGTGATCATGGTCCCCAAGGTCGAGGGGCCGTGGGACATCTTCTACATGGACCAACTGCTGGCCTCGCTGGAGGCCAAGCACGGGGTGACCCGGCCGATCCTGCTGCACGCCATCCTGGAGACGGCCGAGGGCGTGATGAACGTCGAGGCCATCGCCGCGGCCAGCCCTCGGATGCAGGGGATCTCGCTGGGGCCGGCGGACCTGGCGGCCAGCCGGGCGATGAAGACGACACGGGTCGGCGGCGGGCATCCGGGGTATCGGGTGATTGAGGATCCGCATACGGATGGTTCGGCGCGGGCGTCCGTGCAGCAGGACCTCTGGCACTACACCTTCGCCAAGATGGTCGACGCCTGCGCGGCGCATGGGATCAAGCCGTTCTACGGCCCGTTCGGGGCGATCGACGATCCGGTGGCCTGCGAGCAGCAGTTCCGCAACGCGTTCCTGATGGGCTGCGCCGGGGCCTGGAGCCTGCATCCCAGCCAAATCGAGATCGCCAAGCGCGTGTTCAGCCCGGACCCGGCCGAGGTGGCCTTCGCGCGGAAGATCCTGGAGGCGATGCCGGACGGGACGGGCGTGGCGATGATCGACGGCAAGATGCAGGACGACGCGACCTGGAAACAGGCCAAGGTGATGGTCGACTGCGCGCGGCAGATCGCGGGCAAGGATGCGGAGTACAAGGCGCTTTACGGGTTTTAGCGCCGGCGCTGTCCCCCTCCACCGCCGTTCGGCGGTCCCCCTCCCCCAAAAGGGGGAGGAGAGTGTGCCCCCCGGGGGAGCGGGGGTAAATTCTCCGCCCCGTTTGGGCGCGGACAGACCTCGCGGAGCGAGGTCAGGTGGGGGCCTGTGCTGCGCTACTCGCCGCCCACCGTCGTCACCACCCGCGCGCCCTGTGTCAGCAGCTTGTGGATCGGGCACTTCTCGGCGATCTCGAACAGGCGCTCGCGCTGTTCCTCGTTGAGGTTCCCCTCAAGGCTGATCACCCGCTCGAACCGCTCCGGCGGGGTCTTGTCGGCGTCGTAGTGGCTGAACACCTCGACGTGCATGCCGCTGACGTCCCAGTTCTTGCGGTTGGCGTAGAGGCGCAGGGTCATGGTGGTGCAGGCCGCCAGGCCCGCGGCGACCAGCTCGTGCGGGTCGGGACCCAGGTCCAGGCCGCCCTGGGCGACCGAGACGTCGGCGACGATGGTCGACGGACCGGCCGTGACGAAGGTCTGCAAGGCCCCGGTTCCGGTGTCCGTGGCGGTGGCGAACGGGCGGGTGGGAGCGGCTTCGGTCATGGCGGGGTCCTTCGGATAAAGCGCGGAAACTGACCCGTCCTACCCCGCCTCGCAAGGTCGCGCTTGGATGATCACGCTGGCGACAGCAGGAACTGCGGCTCGTGGTCCGGCCCCAGGGTGATCGAGGCGCGGGGGATCACCGGCCGGTCGCCGGCCATCGCCACCTTGAACTTCGCCAGCAGGCTGGCCAGCACGATTTGGGCCTCGGCCAGGGCAAAGCCCGCCCCGATACAGACGCGCGGACCGGCCCCGAACGGCAGGAACGCCTCCAGGCTCCAGGGATGGGCGTGGTCGAGAAAGCGCTCGGGGCGGAAGGCGGTCGGGGCGTCCCACAGCTTGCGGTGCCGGTGCATGACCCAGGGGCTGATGGTGACCATGCAGCCGGGAACGACATCGCAGCCTGCGACCACGTCGGCCTCCTTGGCCTCGCGTGCGATCATCGGCGCGGTCGGATAGAGCCGCAGGGTCTCAAACAGCACCGAGCGCAGCAGCGGCCAGTGCTTGAGGTCGTCCAGGCTGGCGACCCGCTCGGCCGGGAAGGCCGCGACCTCGGCCCGCACGCGGTCCTGCGTCGCTGGATCCAGCGCCAGCAGATAGGTCGCCCAGAACAGGAGGCGCGAGGTGGTCTCGAAGCCGGCAGCCAGCATCGAGCTGCACTGGTCGCGGATCTCGCGACCCTCCAGGGGCGAGCCGTCCTCGTGACGGGCGGCCAGCAGGCGGTCGAGCATGTCGCGGATCTCGGCGTGTGGGTGCGTCCGCCGCTCCTCGATCAGCGCGTCCACCGCCTTGAACCATTGCGCGCCCATCCGCCGGCGGTCGCCGTCCAGGAAGGTCAGGTCGTCAGCGCCTTTGGCCATGAAGTCCAGCAGCTTGAAATGCGCCGGCCCCTCCATGTAGCGGCGGGCCAGATCGGCCAGCACCGCGCCCTCGGCGTCGGCGCGGCGCGAGAACAGGGCGCGCAGCACCGCGTCCAGCGTAGCGCGGTGGAAATCCTGGGCGAGGTTGGCGCGGTCCCGGCCTTCGAGGGCGTCGACGAGGCCCGCGCCGGCGGCGACGAAGTGGGGCAGCAGGCCGCCCGTCGCGGCCGGCGTGAACACCGGGGCCAGGCTCTTGCGCTGGCGCTTCCAGGTCTCGCCCTCGGACATCAGCAGGCCCTCGCCGACCAGGGGCTTGAGCGACCGCGCGGCCTTCACCGGCCGTCTGTAGTTGGGCGAGGCCAGGACGTGGCGGACGCCGGCCGGATCGCTCAGGAACAGCCCGGGCTGGCCCATGAACAGGTACGAGACCGCGAGGTTTTCATAATCCTCCTCGCAATAGGCCCCGATCAGGCTGCGGCCCATCTCCCAGGCCACGCGAAACTGGCCCAGCGGGGTGACACCCAGCGGCTTGGGATGGATCCTGGGCGCGGGAGGAATAAGCGGCGCGGAAAGGACGGTGGCGTCCATGAAGCGGCCTTCCGGAAAGCGGGATCCGTTTTGGACCCCATCCGGAAGCGAAGCTTAGGCGCGCTCAGGTTGCGATGCAATAATTCACCGCGTCAGGAATACCTAGGCGGCCACCGCCTGCAGCGGCATCACGTCGAACACGCGCTGCGACCCGCGCCAGACTTCCACGAAGTCACAGCGGTGGTGCATGTCGAGTAGTTCGAAAGCTCTCGTGCGCGCGGCAGAGTCGTCGGCGCAGGGCGTGACGTCGAAACGCGGAACCGAGCCATCGGACTCGACGCAGAAAAAGGTAAACACCTGCATGGGCACTATGCGCTCTCTACAGGCGGGGCCGCGCACGTTCGATGGCGGGGGCCGCGGGGGCGCAAGTCGTCTTCCGCGACCTGCTACATAAGAACATAGGACTCTATGTCGCGATTCACCAGAGGAGAGAGTCTCGATTCGAGACTCACCTGTTGATCGCTACATCCGAGCCTGTGGATAAAACCCGGCAGATTCAGGGCGGTTCCCCGACGGAATCTGGCCCCTTTCCCTCGGAGGATTCCGCCACTAGGTTCGCACCCTTTCATCAACGGCGACGTTTAAGAGTCCATGGCCGCCCATTATCTCGATTTCGAACGCCCAATCGCTGATCTGGAAAGCAAAATCGAAGAGCTGAGCAAGCTCTCCGAGACGGCTGGACCGGGTGCGTTCGACCTCGAGATCCAGGCTCTGCGCGACCGCGCGCAAGAGCTGCGCAAGGAGGCCTACGCCAATCTCGACGCGTGGCAGAAGACGATGGTCGCGCGGCACCCGCAGCGGCCTCACCTGCGTGATTATGTCGCGGGCCTGATCGACGAGTTCGTCGAGCTGCGCGGCGACCGCAAGTTCGCCGACGACCAGGCGATCGTCGGGGGCCTGGGCCGGTTCCGCGGCCAGCCGGTCGTGGTCATGGGCCACGAGAAGGGCCACGACACCACCACGCGCCTGAAGCACAACTTCGGCATGGCCCGCCCGGAAGGCTACCGTAAGGCCGTTCGCCTGATGGACATGGCCGAGCGCTTTTCGCTGCCCGTCATCACCTTCGTCGACACCGCCGGCGCCTATCCGGGCCTCGGCGCCGAGGAGCGCGGCCAGGCCGAGGCCATCGCCCGCTCGACCGAACGCTGCCTGACCCTGGAAGTCCCGATGGTCGCCACCATCGTCGGCGAAGGCGGCAGCGGCGGCGCCATCGCCCTGGCCGGCGCCAACCGCGTGCTGATCCTGGAGCACTCGATCTATTCGGTGATCTCGCCGGAAGGCGCGGCCTCGATCCTGTGGCGCGACGGCGCCCGGGCCAAGGACGCGGCGACCAACATGCGCATCACCGCCCAGGACCTGATCAAGCTGGGCATCGTCGACCGCATCGTCGAGGAGCCCGCAGGCGGCGCCCACTCGAACGGCGACGTGGCGATCCAGGCCGTCGGCGACGCGGTGGAAGAAGAGCTGAAGGCCATGGCCCACATGAGCGCCGCCGAGCTGAAGAAACAGCGCGCCGACCGCTTCTACGCCATCGGCCGCGCGGGCCTGCAGTAGGTTTTCGCCGGCGGATGTCACATCCGCCGACGCCGCCTCGTCTTGTCTCCTGAAGGGCCGATCCTGGCCCCGATGGAGCGAAGACCATGGGCGACACCGCCGCTTTCCGCCACGACCTGAACGTCCCCGACATCTACAAGGCCTTCATCGCCGCCGAGGGCGCGGTGATCGCGTCCGGCCTGCCGGCAGCCTTGCGGCACCTGGTCAAGCTGCGCGCCTCGCAGCTGAACGACTGCGCCTTCTGCGTGAAGATGCACGTCCGGGAAGCCCGCGACGACGGCGAGACCAACGATCGCCTCGACCGCCTGGTTGTCTGGCGCCACGTCAGCGACTTCACCGCCGCTGAAAAGGCCGCTCTGGCCTGGACCGAGGCCCTGACCCAGCTGCCGACCCAGACCGACCTGGCGCCGCTGCGCGCGGCCCTGCGCGAGCACTTCGACGACCAGCAGGCCAGCGCCCTGACGGCTTGCATCGCCATGATCAATCTCTGGAACCGTCTGGGCGTCTCGGCGCATTAGACCTGTGCGGCGGCGAAGGGCCCCGCGCCGTTGGAGCCTCCGATGATCCGTCTCGTCGCCGCCGCCGCCTTCTTGCTGTCCGCCGCCGTGGCTCCGGCCGCCCAGGCGGCCGAGCCGAAGTACAGCGCGTCCTACGACCGCTGCCTGGCCGCGCCTTCGGGCCAGAGCACGGCGGGCATGGTCGGATGCATCGGGACCGAGCTGAAGGCCCAGGAAACGCGCCTCAACCGCGCCTATCAGGACGCCATGAAGCGCATGACCCTGCCGCGTCAGAAGACGGCCCTGCAGAAGGCCCAGCGCGCCTGGATCGCCTTCCGGGACGCGGACTGCGCCGCCCATCTCGACGCCGACTGGGGCACGATCGCCCAGGTCGAGGCCGCCAGCTGCCGTCTGGACCACACCGCCCGCCGCGCCGACATGCTGGAAGACTTCCACAAGCCGATCTGAGGCTGCGTCCCCCTCCCGGCAGTAGGGCGGTAGTCCGCCCGCTCTGAACGTAAGGGGGGATCTGTCCATGGCGTCGACCATTGGCTTCATCATCGGCCTGGCCGTCTATTTCATTCCGGCCATTCTGGCCTTCGCACGGGACCACAAGTCCAAGGTCGGCGTCACGCTCTTCAACCTGTTTCTGGGCTGGACGCTGCTCGGCTGGGTGTTCTCGCTGATCTGGGCCTTCAACGGGCGTTCGACCAAGAAGGAACAGGAAGCTGACGCCACGGCCGAGGCGTCGGGCGTCATCGCCGCGACCGGCGCCGGCGGCCGGATGACCTTCAACGGCCGCGAGGTGACCATCACCCGCAGAGGCGTGTGCGCAAGCCGACGGTGATCAACGCCGTCAGCGAGGCGGACGAACTGGCCAAGCTGGCCGAACTTCGCGACAAGGGCGTCCTGAGCGACGACGAGTTCGCGGCGAAGAAGGCCAAGATCCTCGGCTGATCTGGCGCCCCCGATGCGCCGCTCGTTCGGCGCATCGGGGCTTGCCTGACCTAAGGGGCGCCGCCGCATAGTCCTGCAAAACCGTAGGGAGCGGCGCGCATGGCCATCAAGACCCGTTTCACCGAGCTGTTCGGCGTCGAGCACCCGATCGCCCAGGGCGGCATGCAGTGGGTGGGCAAGGCCGAGCTCGTCTCCGCCGTCGCCAACGCAGGAGCCCTGGGCTTCCTCACCGCCCTGACCCAGCCGACGCCGGAAGCGCTCAGCAAGGAGATCGCTCGCACGCGGGAGATGACCGACAAGCCGTTCGGCGTGAACCTGACCATCCTGCCGGCCATGACCCCGCCGCCCTATGCTGAGTATCGCGCCGCGATCATCGAGAGCGGGATCAAGATCGTCGAGACCGCCGGCTACAAGCCGCAGGAGCATGTTGACGACCTCAAGGCCCACGGGGTCAAGGTGATCCACAAGTGCACCGCCGTCCGCCACGCGCTGAGCGCCGAGCGGATGGGCGTCGACGCCATCTCGATTGACGGCTTCGAGTGCGCCGGCCACCCGGGCGAGGACGACATCCCCGGCCTGATCCTGATCGCCGCCGCCGCCGACAAGGTGAAGATCCCCATGCTGGCCTCGGGCGGCATCGCCGACGCGCGGGGGCTGGTGGCGGCCCTGGCCCTGGGCGCCGACGGCGTCAACATGGGCACGCGCTTCTGCGTCACCCAGGAGGCTCCGATCCCGATGGCCTTCAAGGAGCAGATGGTCGCCAACGACGAGCGCCAGACCGACCTGATCTTCCGCACCCTGCACAACACCGCCCGGGTGATGCGCAACGCCGTCAGCCAGGAAGTGGTGCAGATCGAGCGAGCCGGCGGCGCCAAGTTCGAGGACGTCGCCCACCTGGTGGCCGGCACGCGCGGCCGCGACGCCCTGGCCAACGGCGACACCGACGGCGGCATCTGGAGCGCCGGCATGGTCCAGGGCCTGATCCACGACGTGCCGACCGTGAAGGACCTCGTCGACCGCATCGTCGCCGAGGCCGAGGCGCTGATCCGCAGCCGGCTGGCGGGGATGGTGGGCTAGCCGTCCGCCAGCAGTCCCGCCTTCAGCGTCTTGCGGTCCAGCTTGCCGACGGCGGTCTTGGGGATCGCCTGGGCGAAGACCACGCGGTGCGGCTTCTTGTACGAAGCGATCTGGTCGGCGACGTGGGCGATCAGCTCGACCTGATCCGCCGTCTGGCCGGGGCGAAGGACCACGACCGCCGTCACCGCCTCGACCCACTTGTCGTCGGGCAGGCCGACGACAGCGGCTTCCAGCACGGCGGGGTGGCCGGTCAGGGCGTCCTCGACCTCGCGCGGATAGATGTTGTAGCCGCCCGAGATGATCATGTCGGACGTGCGGTCGCGCAGGTGCAGCAAGCCGCCCGCGTCGAAGACCCCGACGTCGCGGGTATGAACCCAGCCGTCGGCGTCGAAGGTCTGGGCCGACAGTTCCGGCGCGTCGAAATAGCCGGCGGCGGCGGTGGGCGAGCGCACCAGGATCTCGCCGGCCTGGCCCGGTTCGACGTCGCGGCCCGTCTCGTCGACCAGCCGGATCTCGACGTCCGCCGCCGGCCGTCCGCAGGCCCCCAGCTGCTCGCCATGATGGTCCTCGGGCCGCAGCACCGCGATGCAGAGCGGGACCTCGGTCTGGCCGAAATACTGCCAGAACCTGTCCTGGCCGAACCGGGCGATGGCCCGCTGGATCACCGCGCGCGGCATCGGCGAGGCGCCGTAGACGATCCGCTGCAGCGACGAGACGTCGGCCGTTTCCAGGGCAGGGTGCTCCAGCAGCATCTGCAGCATGGTCGGCACAAGGTTGATCGCCGTGACCCGATGGCGGGCGATGGCGTCCAGGAAGCTGTCGGGCGCGAAGCCCGGCAGCACCACGCTGCGTCCGCCGCGCAGCCACAGCGGCAGGACGAACGTCCCGCTGGCGTGGATCAGCGAGGCCGCATGCAGCATGGCGTCGTCCGGCCCAGCCGGGAACAGGTTCATGAGCACGTTCCGGCAGATCGCCGCGTACGAGGCCTGCGTGTGCTGCGCCGCCTTCAGCACGCCGGTGGTGCCGGAGGTGTAGAGGGTGATGATCACGTCGTTGGGCCGCGCGTCGCTGGGCGGCGCGGTGGGGTCCTGCGTCTCGGCCAGGGCCAGGAGGTCGGTTTCGAGGTTTAGGCAGGTGAGGTCCGGCCGCAGGGCCTTCAGCTCGGCGGCGCGCTCGGTCAGGTCCGGTCCGAACACCAGCACCCCGCATCGCGCCTCGTCCAGCATCCGCGCGTGCTCGCCGGCCGACAGGCGGGCGTTGAGCGGGACGCGGTTCACCCCGGCCTTCACGCAGGCGAAGTCCAGAGGCACGCTGTGGACGCCGTTATTGACCAGCAGCGCCACCCTGGCGCGCGGCAGAGCCCCGGAGGCGTGCAGCGCCCGCGCCAGCCGGTTGGCCAGGCCGTCGACGTCGGCGAAGGTCAGCTGCCGCTCGCCCACCACGACGGCGATCCGGTCGGCGTGCTGGCGCGCGCCGCGCTCGATGAGGTCCAGGCAGATGGGCCCGTGGGTCATGGAACGCGCCTCCCGTGTTATTCTCGTTGCCGGAGAGGCTGCACGGGCGGCGCGGAGGCGGCAAGGCTTAAGCGGCGCTGAGGTCGCGGCGCCAGGCCCGGGCGACGAACGTGGCGCCCCACAGCGCCGCCAGGATCGCCGAGACGACGAGCAGCGTGTTGAAGCCGCGCGCCATCAACAGCTGCGAATCCACCGCCCTGATGGCGGGAAGGACGGTGCAGGCCCCGCCGCTCAGGACCGGTGACGCCTGTTTCACCGCCGCCTTGCGGGCGAGACGCTCGCTGGTGGCGCGAACCTCGACGCATCGGGTCCAGTCGTCGCCGGGAGCGATGGCGTAGGCCTTCAGGGGCGGATCGCGCAGCAGATCGGCGACGGAGACGCCGACGGCGCCGACATAGGCCATCGCGCACAGCGCAATAACAAGGCTTCGACTGATCACAGCGGTTCCAGTTCTAAGGGGAGCAGAGGAAAAGGCGGCGCCGGCCCGGAAGGGGAAGGGGCGCCGCCCTGGGCTAGGCCACCAGCACCGGTAGGGACTTGGGACGCATCGCCGGCGCGCGCTCGTTGGCCACGACCTGGGTCCGCAGATGCGCTTCCAGGATATCGAGGATGTCCGCATCGACCTCGGCGTCGAACTTGCGTGCGAAGAGGTCCTGGCTCGAGGTCAGCATGCCGGCGTCGGCGGCCGTGAAGGTGCGGGGGCGCAGCTTGATGTCGCCGTCGGGCACCCAGTCGATCATCCGCTTGTCGTCGTTGACGATCTCGCCGTGTGCGGCGGTGTTCATCATCACGGTCTGGAAGAAGCCCTCATCGGCGATGAAGGTGTTGCGGTAGAAGGCCTTGTAGCGATCGACCGACGGGTCGTGGCAGACGAACTGGCAGAACGCCCGGCTGACGATCTTCCACTGGTTGCCGATATAGGGCGTGGCGTCCTTCAGGAAGAGGCGGGTGACCAGGCTGTCGACGATGCGGCCGCCCTGTTCGACCACGTGCTGCAGCACCCGGCCCATGGTCTCGGGGCGGATGACGGCCTGGTCGAGCACCCGGATGAACTCTCGGCCTCGGTTGGCGTCGAGGAAAGCCCGGATCCGCTCTTGCGTCGCCAGGGGGAAATCCTGGCCGCTCAGATTGATGAAGTAGTCCCAGCGGGCGTCCATCTCGAGTAGCTTGGTCATGCCCCGCAGCTCGGCGTCGACCAGGCTGTAGCCGCCCCACAGGGCGCGCTTGCTCTCCAGGACGGCGGCGTTGGGATAGGCGGCGAGGAACCCGCGCAAGTCGCGCTCCAGCGCCGGGCCGGCGTTCTTGTCGACATGGATCAGGTAGTGGTTGGCCGGATCGTGGATCGCCTTGAACAGCCGCTTGAACTGTTCGGGAAAGCGATGGACCAGGATCAGGTAGGCGATGGTCGGCGGCGCGCGGTGCGGGGCTTGGCTCAAGGCTTGGTCCCTCGCAGGGCGCTGGGATCGATCGGTCGAGGCCTGGGCGGCTGGCTGCCGGTCGAGCGGGGATCGTTCAGGCCCTTGGGCGCGGACGGGCGAGTTCCGGTATAGGTCTTCATGGCGTGGCCTCTGGTCGAGCGCGCCGGTCCGCGGCGCTCGGTCTGCTTGGGCCGGTCGCTACTTCTTGCGCAGGGCCAGGGTCTGCGAGAGCGTCGAGGGCGCGGCGGCGATCACCTTGGGCTTGATGGCCTTGGGTTTACGGACTTCGCGATTGCCTTTGGACAAGGGAGCATTCCTTTCGGGGATGATGCGCACGGCGACCTTGGACGCGGCGCTCGGGCCAAGCCCGACCCGCTGCGGTCGACCGTGATTTTTGGGATGTATGGGCGCCCCGGCTTCGGGGCCTTGGGACCGTCCGCCAGGGGGACCGGTCCGGATGGCGTGACTGCGCGCCTCGGGGAAACCTTAGCACGGACCGCCGCGCGACGGTGAAATGATTACGATGTGGGGAGCTATCGCCCGCGACCCGCGCTATCCTGTCCACGCCACGGATCATCCCGCGCCATGCGGACTCGTCGGCGCGAAAGGACGCCATGTCCGCCCCCTCGAACCATCCCATCCGCACGCCCGCGCCTCGGGCGGCTCCCCCGGCGCCTCGATGAGCCCGTGGAGCGCCTTGCTGGCCGGCCTCAGCGCGCGCCGGGTTTCGCAACGGGAGGTCCAGGCCGAGGCCTTCTTCCTGGGCAATCGCCACAAGGGTGAGATCCGGGAAGGCGCGCAAAGGGAGCTTCTGGCGCCCGGCCTCAGTCCCGATCGCGCGGCTCTGCTGCGCGCGGTCATCCGCATGACGCCTGTGACCCCCAACCGGAGTGCGCGCCCATGACCGACGAAGACGCCCAGGCGATGCGGCGCGAGAACGCCTATCTCAAGACCCGGAACGCCCAGCTGCAGGGCGACGTCACCAGCCTCAGCGGCCAGGTCCTGCGCATGCAGCAGGAGTTGGAGCGCCTCACCGGCCGACATGCCGGCCGCGCGCCCGATCCGCTGGCGGGGCGGTAGCCATGGCGCTGACGCCCGGCCAGCTGACCGCCTTGAAGAACCTGGCTCGCAAGAAGTCGGGCGAGGATGTCGACTGGATCAATATCGGCGACGCCCGGGCGTTGACCGACCAGGGCCTGGCCGAGCGGACCGGCGGCGGCTGGGTCATCACCCCGGCCGGGGCCGCGGCCCTGGCCGCTTCGGGCGACGGCTAGGCTACCGCCCCATCACCCCCTGAAACCGCCCATAATCCTCCTCGTTCAGACGCTGGGCCCGGGCCGCCACGCACGCGACGTCGTGCGTCTCGAACCGCGACACGCCGGCCGTCCGTAGCGCCGCGTCGATCGGGGCGATCGCCCACACCCAGTCCAGCGTGGTGTCCCCGCCCGGCGACAGCCGCGCCACGCGCTTGTCCGGGAAGGCGACATCGTAGTTCAGGTGGTGGGTGTAGTGGACGTCGCCATAGCGATCGTAGCGCGCCTCGGTGACGCAACTGGTCATCACCCGCGTGGCCTGGCTCCAGGCGAGGCGGTCGACCGTCACGCCGTCCTGGATCCACTCGGGGCCGGTCTCGGTGGCGAGGGCGATGCGGTGGCCGTAGGCCAGGTGCTCGACCAGGGCGGCCAGGCCGATCAGGCCGCAGAGCGAGAAGGTCAGGGCCAGGCGCTGGTTCAGCGGCAGCTTGGGGACGATCTGATTCCAGGTCACGCCCCAGGCGCCGGGCAGCACCGCCAGCGGCAGGAACGGGGCCAGCCAGACCCAACCGGTCAGGCCGGGCTCGTCGCGCCAGTGGATCAGGTGGTCGGGCCGGGCGGCCAGCATGCCCATGACCCGCAGGTTGCCGTCGCGCCAGAAGAGATAGAGCACGGCCAAGCCGCCGAGGATCAGCATGCCGGTCAGCAGGATGCCGCTGGCCTGGTCGAAGATGTCGTCGCGGTCGTCGTACATGGCGACGGAAGATGACGATCTTGGGTTGAGATATGCTTGCGCTGGGCCCCTCCACCGCCGTTCGGCGGTCCCCCTCCCCCAAGAGGGGGAGGAGAGGTATTCTCCGCCCCGTTTGGGGGCGGACAGACCTCGCGGAGCGAGGTCGGGTGGGGGCTCGTGCGGCGCTTACCGCCGCTTCTTGCGGAACTCCTCGGCCTTCTCCTGGCGGATCTCCGCCCGCAGGCGCTTCGGCGCCGACCTGTCGACCTCGTCGCCGGTCGCCGCGAGGACCTCGTTCGCGAACTCCAGGTCCATCAGCTTCATGCGCTTGATCTCGTCGCGCAGGCGGGCGGCGGTCTCGAACTCCAGGTTCGCGGCGGCCTCGCGCATCTTGGCTTCCAGGTCCTTGAGCGCGGCCTTGAAGTTGTCGCCGCTGAACGGACGGTCGTCGGTTTCGGACATGCCCATCGGCACCAGCACGCGGTCGCCGCGCTCGTAGGGGCTGTTGAGGATGTCCTTGATGTCGCGCTTGACGCTCTCGGGCGTGATGCCGTGCTCGAGGTTATAGGCGTGCTGCTTCTCGCGGCGGCGCTGGGTCTCGGCCATGGCCCGCTCCATGCTGCCGGTGATCCGGTCGGCATAGAGGATGACCTTGCCGTCGACGTTCCGCGCCGCGCGGCCGATGGTCTGGATCAGCGAGGTCTCCGAGCGCAGGAAGCCTTCCTTGTCGGCGTCGAGAATGGCCACGAAGCCGCACTCGGGGATGTCCAGGCCTTCGCGCAGCAGGTTGATGCCGACCAGCACGTCGATATTGCCCATCCGCAGTTCACGGATGATCTCGATGCGCTCCAGCGTATCGATGTCGGAGTGCATGTAGCGGACCTTGATGCCCTGCTCGTTCAGGTACTCCGACAGGTCCTCGGCCATCTTCTTGGTCAGCACGGTGACCAGGGTGCGGTAGCCCTTCTTGATGGTCTGGCGGATCTCGTCGACCACGTCGTCGACCTGTGACGCCCCGTCCTTGGCGACCGGGCGCACCTCGACCGGCGGGTCGATCAGGCCGGTGGGACGGATGACCTGCTCGGCGAAGACGCCGCCGGCGCGCTCCAGTTCCCACGAGGCGGGCGTGGCCGAGACGTGCACCGACTGGGGCCGCATGGCGTCCCACTCCTCGAACTTGAGGGGGCGGTTATCCAGGGCCGAGGGCAGGCGGAAGCCGTACTCCGCCAGCGTCCATTTGCGGTTGCGGTCGCCCTTGTACATGGCGCCGATCTGCGGAACCGTTTGGTGGCTCTCGTCGGTGAACAGCAAGGCGTTGTCGGGGATGTATTCGAAGAAGGTCGGCGGCGGCTCGCCCGGCTGGCGGCCGGAGAGATAGCGGCTGTAGTTCTCGATGCCGGCGCACGAGCCGGTGGTCTCGATCATCTCCAAGTCGAAGGTCGTACGCTGCTCCAGGCGCTGGGCTTCCAGCAGCTTGCCGTTGGCCACCAGCCACTCCAGCCGCTCCTTCAGCTCGGCGCGGATGGCGATGATCGCCTGGCGCAGGGTCGGGCGCGGCGTGACGTGGTGGCTGTTGGCGTAGACCTTGATGGTCTCCAGCTCGGCGGTGCGCTTGCCGGTCAAGGTGTCAAACTCGGCGATCGCCTCGACCTCGTCGCCGAACATGGTCACGCGCCAGGCGCGGTCCTCGTAGTGGGCGGGGAAGATCTCGATGGTGTCGCCGCGGCGGCGGAACGTGCCGCGCTCGAACGCCTGGTCGTTGCGCTTGTACTGCTGGGCCACCAGGTCGGCGATCAGCTGCTTCTCATTGACCTTGTCGCCGACCGTCAAGGTGAAGGTCATGGCGGTGTAGGTCTCGACCGAGCCGATGCCGTAGATGCACGACACCGAGGCCACGACGATGACGTCGTCGCGCTCCAGGATCGCCCGGGTGGCCGAGTGGCGCATGCGGTCGATCTGCTCGTTGATCGAGCTGTCCTTCTCGATGAAGGTGTCGGTGCGCGGGACGTAGGCTTCTGGCTGGTAGTAGTCGTAGTAGCTGACGAAGTACTCGACCGCGTTCTCCGGGAAGAACGACTTCATCTCGCTGTAGAGCTGGGCGGCCAGCGTCTTGTTCGGGGCCAGGATCAGCGCCGGGCGCTGGGTGGCGGCGATGACCTGGGCCATGGTGAAGGTCTTGCCGGAGCCCGTGACCCCCAGCAGCACCTGGTCCTGGTCGCGGTTGTTGATGCCTTCGACCAGGTCGGCGATGGCGGTCGGCTGGTCGCCGGCCGGCTTGTATTCGGAAACCAGCTTGAACTTCTTGCCGCCCTCGGACTTCTCCGGCCGCTCGGGGCGGTGCGGGGTCCAGAGCATGGGCATGGTCGTGTCGGCGACGTCCTGGACGGTGTCCATGATGAAGGGCGTCGAGACGTCGGAAACGCCGGAATTGTCGCGAGAAGGCATGGCCCCAAGTTAGGTGCGCGCGAGGCCCGCGGCTAGAGGGCCTGCTGACGGGGAGTGGCAGCAGTCTGGCGGGAGGCCGGCGTCAGTCGGTCGCACCCGGGCGCAACCCTCCGCAATCCTCAGTTAACCATCATGGCGCTTACTCGAACTCTTCGCGCAACCTTGAGCGATTTGCTTTCCGTGCCAGCCCCCGCGCTTCTCTCGGCCGACCTCCCGCTGCCCCTGGACACTCCGGTTCCGGTGGCGCGACCGTTCATGCCGTCGGCCGAGGCGATCCTGCCCTATCTGCAGCGGATCGACGCCAAGCGCTGGTATTCCAATTTCGGGCCGATGCTGGTCGAGCTGGAAGCTCGGCTGGCGGCGCGCTTCACCAAGCCGACCCTGGCCTGCACGGCCGCGAACGGCACCCAGGCCCTGACGCTCGCGCTGCTGGCGCTGGACGCCAAGCCGGGCGGCCTGTGCGTCATGCCGGCCTGGACCTTCGTGGCCACGGCTCATGCGGCGATCCAGGCGGGTCTCGTCCCCTGGTTCGTCGACGTCGATCCCGTCACCGGCGTGTTGGACGCCGACCATGTCCGCGAACGCCTGGCCCACGCGCCGGGGCCGGTCTCGGCCGTGATCCCGGTTGCCGCCTTCGGCCAGCCGCTGGATCCTGCGCCTTGGGCCAAGCTGCATGAAGACACCGGCCTGCCGGTGGTCATCGACGCGGCCGCCTCGTTCGACAGCGTCACCGCCGCGCCGGTGCCGACCATGGTCAGCCTGCACGCCACCAAGTCGCTCGGCGTGGGCGAGGGCGGGTTCATCGCCTCCGAGGACGCCGCCTTCATCGACCGCTTCCGCGGCCTGACCAGCTTCGGCTTCATGGGCGACCGCGAGGCGCGGTTTGCGGCCAACAACGCTAAGCTCAGCGAATATACCTGCGCCATCGGCCTGACCGCCCTGGACCAGTGGCCGTCGACCCGCACGGCCTACATCATCACCGCCCAGCGCCTGCGCGTGTCGTTGCTGCACACGCCCGCCGTCCGCTTCCAGCCCGGCTGGGGCCTGGACTGGACGTCCAGCACCTGCGTCGTCGAACTGCCGGAGGGCGCGACCGGCGCCGTCGAGGCGGCCCTCAAGGCGCAAGGCGTCGACACCCGCCGCTGGTGGGGCCTGGGCTGCCACCGCGCGCCGGCCTTCGCCCACTGTCCGGCCGACGCCTTGCCGGTCACCGAGCGCCTCGCCGCCTCGACCCTGGGCCTGCCCTATTTCGCCGACATGGACGTCGAGCAGGTCAACCGCGTCGCCGTGGCGCTCACCGAAGCGCTCGCCTAGCCCGCGCTGCGACGCCGCGCCGCATCAGCGCGGCATTATGGTTAACCGGTCTTTAGAACTTGAAATCTACGCTTCAGCCGTCGGTTGAGGAGCGTCTGCGTCCCGTGGGCACGAGCGGTAAAATCGTCGCGATCGCGAGCCACCTGCCCGAGCAGGTGCTGAGCAACGACGACCTCGCCGTGCTGTATCCCAGCTGGCCGGCCGACAAGATCCTCGGCAAGACCGGCATCCAGACCCGCCGCATCGCCGCGCCCGGCGAGACGGCGGTGGACCTGGCCGAGGCCGCCGCCAAAGCGCTGTTCGCGCAAGGCCGCGTCGTGCCCAGCGACATCGACTACCTGCTGTTCTGCACCCAGGCGCCGGATCACATCCTGCCGACCTCGGCCTGCATCCTGCAGCAGCGGCTGGGCCTGCGCACCGACATTGGGGCGCTCGATTTCAATCTCGGCTGCTCGGGCTTCGTCTACGGCCTGTCGATGGCCCAGGCGCTGATCGCCAGCGGCCAGGCGCGGCGCGTGCTGCTGCTGACCGCCGACACCTATTCCAAGCTGATCCACCCGATGGACCGCGGCGTGCGCAGCCTGTTCGGCGACGGCGCGGCCGCGACCCTGATCGAGGCGGTCGAGACTGACGCGCCGGCGCTCGGCCCGTTCGTGTTCGGCACCGACGGGGCGGGGGCCGAGAACCTGATCGTGCCGGCCGGCGGCTTTCGCCAGCCGCGCACCGAAGAGACCGCCGTCGTCACCGAGGACGCCTCGGGCAACCTGCGCGCGGCCGATCATCTCTACATGAACGGCGCGGCGATCATGACCTTCACCCTGGGCGCGGTCCCGGCGGCGATCGACGAGCTGCTGGCCCGCGCGAGCGCCAAGCTGGACGACTACGACGCCGTGGTGCTGCACCAGGCCAGCGCCTTCATCCTCGACCGCCTGCGCCGCAAGCTGGCGGTGCCCGAGGACAAGTTCGTGGTCGCCCTGCGCGACGTGGGCAACACCGTTTCCTCCACCATTCCCATGGCGCTGGAGCCGCTGGTCACGGACGGGCGTGCGCGCCGCGTCCTGCTGGTCGGCTTCGGCGTCGGCTATTCCTGGGCCGCCGCCCAGGCCCTTCTCTAGGAGCACTCCCATGCAGAACCTCTATGCCGGCCTGGCCGAGATCTTCGAGATCGACACCGCCGAAGTCACCGCCGACACCGTCCTGGCCAACCACAACTGGGACTCGCTGGCCATCGTCTCGACCATCGCCTTGGTCGACGAGATCTGCGGCGAGCTGCTGGACGGCGCGGCCCTGGCCGAGTGCGTGACGGTCAGCGACATCGCCGCCCTGATCCCGCAGGCCAAGGCCGCCTGATCATGACGACCACGGCGCCCGTCTCGCCCGCTGAAGGCCGCCGTCGGGGCGGCTACGCCCTGTCCGGCGTCGCCCTGCGCGGCGTGGTCTGCGCCGTGCCTGGCGAGCCGGTGCCCAACGCGGTGATCGCCGAGACCCTGGGCGACCAGGCCGTCGCCGACGTGGTCAAGATGGTCGGGGTCGAGACCCGCCACTGGGCCGCCCCGGACCAGACCAGCGCCGACCTCTGCGCCGCGGCCGCCGAGCGGTTGCTGGAAAAGCTGCAGTGGGACGCCGATAGCGTCGACGCCCTGATCTTCGTCACCCAGACCCCGGACCATCCGCTGCCCGCCAGCGCCTGCCTGCTGCACGGCCGGCTGAAGCTGGCCACTGACTGCCAGGCCTTCGACGTCAATCTGGGCTGCTCGGGCTATGTCTACGGCCTGTGGCTGGCGTCGAGCCTGATCCAGAGCGGCTGCCAGCGCGTGCTGCTGCTGGCCGGCGAGACCAGCAGCCGTCTGGTCGATCCCAGCGATCGCGGCACGGCTGTGCTGTTCGGCGACGCCGGTTCGGCCTCGGCCCTGGAACACGACCCGGTCGCCCCGGCCATGCGCTTCCGCATGGGCACGGACGGCGGCGGCGCGGGCGCACTGATGGTGCCGCAGGGCGGCTTCCGCCCCGTCGATCCCGACCGCGCCTTCACCCTGGATCCGACCCGCCTGCACATGGACGGCGGCGAGGTCTTCACCTTCACCCTGCGCGAAGTGCCCAAGCTGGTGGCCGCCACCCTGGCCGATGCGGGCGAGGCCGGCGAGGCCGTCGACGCCTACCTGCTGCACCAGGCCAACCGCTTCATGCTGCGCCACATCGGCAAGAAGATCGGCGCGACCGACACCGACCGCCTGCCGATCAATATCGACCGCTATGGCAACACCAGCTCGGCGACCATCCCGCTGCTGCTGGCCGACGACATGGCCCAGCGCCTGACCACCGGCTCGGCCAAGCTGATGCTGGTCGGCTTCGGCGTCGGCCTGTCGTGGGGCGCGGTGCTGGCCGAGTTCGGGCCGCTGGCCTGCGCCGAAGTGATCTCGGCATGACGTTTTCAACTGACGCGCTGAAGGACCGGACCATCCTGGTCACCGGCGCCTCCTCGGGCCTGGGCCGCGCGACCGCCGCCCTGATCGCCCACTGCGGCGGCCGGGTGATCGCCACCGGCCGCGACGAGGCGCGCCTGGCCGCCACGATCGAAGCGCTCGCGGGCGAGGGCCATACCGCCTTCGCCGCCGAACTCAACGAAGCCGACGCGGTCGCCGATCGCATCAGCGCCGTCGCCACCGAGGCCGGCGGCCTGGACGGCATGTTCCACTCGGCGGGCAGCGAGCTGATCCTGCCGGCCCGCCTGACCAAGTCCAAGCAGATCGACGGCGTGTTCGGGGCTGCGTTGTACGGCGCCCTGGGCCTGGGCCGTGCGGCCGGCAAGGCCAATGTCATGAAGCCCGGCGCGTCGATCGTGCTGATGTCCTCGGCCTCGGCCCAGCGCGGTCGCGCCGGGATGATGGCCTATTCCGCCGCCAAGGCCGCGATCGAGGGCCTGACCCGCTCGCTGGCCTGCGAGCTGGCCCCCAAGGAAGTCCGCGTCAACGCCATCGCCGCCGGTGGGGTCGAGACCGAGATGCACGCCCGCCTGGCCCGGGGCCTGTCCGAGGCCGGCATGGACGCCTATGCCGCCCAGCACCTGCTGGGCTTCGGCGCGCCGGACGACGTGGCCCAGGCCGCCGTGTTCCTGCTGTCGCCCGCCGCCCGCTGGGTGACCGGCGCGGTGTGGGCCGTCGACGGCGGCTATCTGGCGAGCTGAGGAGACCGCTGATGACGGACTATGTGCTGGTCGGCGGCGGCGCCTTCGCCCGCGAGATCCACGACTGGTTCACGCCGGGCCTGACGGGCGGCGACCGCTTCGTCGGCTATCTGGACGATGGCGACCAGCCGATGGCGCCGTTCGGTCGCGACCTGCCGCAACTGGGCGACACCAAGGCCTATGCGCTCGCGCCGAACCAGAAGCTGGTGATGGCTGTCGGCGATCCGAAGGGCAAGCAGGCCCTGGCCGGCCGCCTGGGCGGCCCCGAGGCCTTCGCCACGCTTATTCATCCGCGCGCCTGGGTCTCGGCGTCCGCGAAGCTGGGCCGCGGCGCCGTGGTCGGGCCGTTCACCGACGTCTCGGCCGACAGCAAGGCCGGCGACCTCCTGACCCTCAACGCCTATTCCAGCCTGGGCCATGACGTGGCCGTCGGCGACTTCGTCACCCTCAGCGGCTATGTCGACCTGACCGGCGGCGTCACCGTCGGCGACCGCAGCTTCTTCGGTTCCGGCTCGCGGGTGCTGCCGCGCCTGGTGATCGGCTCGGACTGCATGGTCGGGGCCGGCGCGGTCGTGGTGCGCGGCTGCGAGGACGGGGTGACCCTCTACGCGGCGCCGGCGAGGCGGCTTTGAGGCTCCTCGACACCCCCCTGCTGAACGACTTCTGGCACCTCGTCGCCCACCGCAGCGAACTGTCCGAGCCGGGCGCCTGGCTGCGCCTGACCTGGGCGCTGGGAGACCTGGTGCTGCACAATGACGAGGGCGAGATCATCGCCTTCGACAATGTCTGCCCGCATCGCGGCGCGCGGCTGTTTGTCGAGGACCACGGCGTCGGCCGCGCCATCTGCCCCTATCACGGCTGGAGCTATCGCGGCGGCCAGGTGCGCGTGCCGCTGGCCAAGACCTATCCGCCGGGCGCCCTGGACAAGGTGGCCTTGCGCTGCTTCCAGACCGCGTGGTGCGGGGACTTTCTCTTTGTCGGGATCACGCCCAAACAGGACCTCGAGACCCAACTGGCCGGCGCTTTCGCCCCGCTGGCCCAGGTCTCCGGCCAGATCGCCGGCCGCCGCGACTTCAACGCCTTCGAATTCCAGTCCGACTGGCGGGTGGCGGTCGAGAACGCCTTGGAGAGCGACCACGTCAATCCGATCCATCCCCAGACCCTGGCGCCGCTGGGGCTGAAGGACGACGTCACCGTCTTCGACGGCTCCAACACCACCTACGCCGCCCACATCACCGACAGCCGCACCCTGCGCGGCCTCAAGACTATGAGCCGGTTCTTCGAGGTTGACGGCGCCTATCCCGGCTACTGGACGATCTACGTCTTCCCGTTCGCCATGGTGTCCTCGACCTTCGGCTATTCCTACTCGCTGCAGACCTTCCTGCCGTCGGCGACGCCGAACCGCGCGCACTTCTGCAGCCGCCAGCTGGCTGGCCGGATCAAGCCCGGCTACGAGGCCGCCGTCGCGGCGTTCCTCGACTCCAGCGCGCGCGTGAACCGCCAGATCTTCGACGAGGATCACGCGATCTGCGCCCGCGTCAGCCCCCACTACGACCTGACCTCGCCCGACCGGGTGTTTTCCCCCACCGAGGACCGCGTCGCGCGCCTGCACGCGGTCCTGACGGCGATGACCAACCACGAGGACCTGCCCTGATGGCCCTGTTCGACTTCCTTCAGGACGGCGCTCAAGAGCGATATCTGCCGTCGATCAAGATCATCGCCGACCGCTGGGACATCATGCTGGGCGAGGACGCCCTGGACGGCGTCGACGACTTCACCTTCACCGAGCGGGTGATCAGCCTGCTGGAAAGCGGCGAATACCGCGCCGACGTGATCCTGCAGGTGATCTCGGACCTGGGCTCGATCGCCTGGTGGCGCGGCCCGCACCTGGGCGACGGCCATGCCGGCCGGGTCGCGGCCCTGGCCCGCCGCCTGCACCTGAACGGCGCCGACGCCCTGACCCTGCCGCCGCGCGACATCCCGCGCAGCGCCGCCCGGCGCGCCCACGTCGTCTTCGGCGGCGATCTGGTGGGGCCGTTCCACTCGCCCTCGCGCGGCGCGATCGACTATGTCGCCGCCCTGGCCATGGATCCCGAGGTCGAGCGCATCGACCTGCACCATGGCGGCGAGAGCATCCCGCCCAACATGCAGGCCTATATCGACGAGCGCCTGGCCAACGTGCCGCCCGAGCGCGGCCTGACCCTGATCTCGACCCAGGAAAACCCCAACTACCTGATCGACACGATCCGCAAGGGGCCGTGCACCTATCACTTCTGGTGCGAGCCGATCATGGCCCCGCACATCACCATCGCCAGCCGCCTGGGCCCGACGGTGATGTTCACCTGTGGCGACGAGCCGCCGCCGCAGTACGCCGACGTCTTCTGGTACTTCCACGAGCCCCAGCACATGGCGCCGATCTGGAAGCGCCGCGGCGCGCCGAGCAGCTTCAGCCGCAACTACGTCCAGAGCCTGTCGGGTCCGTTCTATGACGAAGGCCCGCCCGCGCCGCGCGCCCGCGCAGAGCTCGGCCTGCCCGACGACGCCTTCGTCATCGCCACGGTCGGCAACCGCCTGACCGTCGACCTGGACGAGGCCTTCGTCACCGGGATCGAGAAGATCCTGCGCGATCGCCCCAACGCCCTCTGGCTGGTGGTCGGCGGCCTGCCTGACGCCCTGCTGGACGCCTGCCAGACCATCCTCGGCGATCAGTTCCGCTACATCGTCCAGGACCTGGAGCTGGCCCGGCTGATGACCACGGTCGACGTGTTCGCCAACCCGTTCCGCCAAGGGGGCGGCAACAGCGCCATGATCGCCCTGACGGCCGGGGCGGTGCTGCTGACCACCAACGACGGCGACGTCGCCTCGATGGCGCCGCCCGAGCATCGCGCCAAGGACATCGACGACTACTTCGCGCGGCTGGCGACGCTGATCGACGTTCCCGGAACCATGGACGCCTGGCGCGGGCCGCAGCAGGAACGCCGCAAGCTGATGAACGACCAGACCTATTTCCTGATGTCGCTGAAGGCGATGGTCGACACCGCCTATGACCGCTTCGAGGCGCGCCAGGGCCGCACCCTGACCTCGGTGGTCGAGGAGGGCTAGAGCCGCTCCAGCGTCAAGGGATCGGCCTGCCCGCCGAAGTACTTGTCCAGCGCCTGCTGGAAGGCCGGTTCGTCCGGATCGGCAGCGCGGAACAGGGTCAGGCACGAGCGCAGCTTCAGGTCGTCGGGCGCGCCGAACACGGCGCCCGCGTCGCGGCCGGGCAGGGCCAGGATCGCCTCGACCGCCTCCACCAGGCGCGGCCCCAGCACCGGATGGGCCAGATAGGCGCGCGCCTCGTCGACACCGGCCAGGGCGTAGAAGCGGGCGGTCGGGCTGTGGCCCAGGCCCGCGATCTGCGGGAACACGAACCACATCCAGTGGCTGGTCTTCTGGCCGCGGTTCAGCTCGGCCAGGGCGGTGTCGTAGACGGCCGTCTGGGCCTCGATGAAGCGGCTGAGATCGGGCCGGGCCGCTTGCAGGGTCTGACTCATGTCACACCGTCCTTCTCATCCTGAGCGAAGCGCCGCGCGACCCAGTCGATGAAGACTCGAACGCGCGGGGACAGCTGTCGGCTGCGCGGATAGAGCAGGGACACGGGCGTGGGCGTCGGCGGATGCTGGGCCAGCACCTCGACCAGGGTCCCGTCGGCCAAGTGCGCCTCGACGCGATAGCGAGGGACCTGGATCAGGCCCAGGCCCAGCAGGCCCATGGCGACGGTGTTCTCGGCCGAGTTGACGGTGACGTCGGCGGCGACCGCGACCTGGCGGACCTTGCCGTCGATGGTCAGCTCCAGCGGGTAGGGGTGCCCGGTCCCGGCCTGCAGGAAGCCGACCATGCGATGGTCGTCCAGCCTGGCCAGGCTCGGCGTCCCCCTGCGCGCCAGATAGGCCGGAGCGGCGCAGGTCACCTCGGGCAGCAGGGCCACGCGGCGGCCGACCATGGCGCTGTCTTCCAGGTCGCCCATGCGCAGGACGCAGTCCACGCCCTCGCGCACAAGGTCCACAAGGCGATCGCCCTCGGTCATCTGGAGGGTGAGCTCAGGATAGCGGCCTAAGAACTCCGGCAGGCCCGGCACGATGAACCGCCGGGCCAGCGCGCCCTGGACGTCGACCCGCAGCAGGCCGCGCGGCGTGCGCTCGCGGAAGGCGCCCTCGGCCTCGTCCAGGTCGTCGAGCAGGCGCAGGCAGCGCTGGTAATAGGCCTCGCCGTCCAAGGTGGGGCTGACTTGGCGGGTGGTGCGCTGGAGCAGGCGCACGCCCAGCCGGCTCTCCAGCTGCTGCACGGCCTCGGTGGCGGTCGAGCGTGGCAGGTCCAGGTCACCGGCGGCCTGGGTGAAGCTGCGCCGCTCCACGATCCGCACGAACAGGCGCATCGCCTCGAACCGGTCCAACCGTTATGTCTCCATTATTCGATAATACGAACAGTCATGTCATGATTGGCTGAATTATTCAACTGAGGCGAAGGCGCATGGTCTCCCTGCCGACACGAGGTCGGCCGGAGAAACCGAGATGACCCAACAGACTCAGAAGGTGGCGCTGGTGACCGGCGCCTCGGGCGGCATCGGCACGGAGACCGCCAAGCGCCTGGCCCGCGACGGCTTCGCCGTCATCGTCAACTACGCCGGCAACGCCGCCCCCGCCGAAGCGACCGTGCGCGAGATCGAGGCCGCCGGCGGCAAGGCCATCAGCGCCCAGGCCGACGTCAGCGACCCCGCCGCCGTCCGCCGGCTGTTCGACAGCGCGCAGACCGCGTTCGGCGGCGTCGACGTGGTGGTCAACAACGCCGGGATCATGAAGCTGGCCAACATCGCCGACACCGACGACGCCCTGTTCGACCAGACCATCGCCGTGAACCTGAAGGGCGTCTTCAACGTCCTGCGCGAGGCGGCCCGCCGGCTGCGCGACGGCGGCCGGATCATCAACCTGTCGTCCAGCGTCGTGGGTTTGCTGCCCACCGGCTACGGCGTCTATGCCGCCAGCAAGGCCGCGGTCGAGACGCTGAGCGCCATCCTGACCAAGGAGCTGCGCGGCCGCAGCATTACGGTCAATTCGATCGCGCCCGGACCGACGGCGACCAAGCTGTTCTTGGACGGCAAGCCGGCCGAGGTGGTCGAGCGCCTGTCGAAGGCCGCGCCGCTGGAGCGTCTGGGTCAGCCCGAGGACATCGCCGCCTCGGTCGCCTTCCTGGCCGGCCCGGACGGCGCCTGGGTCAACGGCCAGGTCATCCGCGTCAACGGCGGCATCATCTGAGGAAGGATCGGACCCATGGAAAAGCAAGTCATCCTCGTCACCGGCGCCTCCTCGGGCTTCGGCGCCCTGAGCGCCCGCGCCCTGGCCGACGCCGGTCACACGGTCTACGCCTCGATGCGCGAGACAGCCGGGCGTAACGCCGCCCAGGTCTCGGCCGCCGCCGACTACGCCATGCGCCACGATGTCGACCTGCGAACGGTCGAGCTGGACGTGGCCGCCGACGCTTCGGTCGAGGCCGCGATCAGCGAGATCGTCGCCGCCAACGGTCGCCTCGACGTCATCGTCCACAATGCCGGCCATATGAGCTTTGGCCCGGCCGAAGCCTTCACGCCCGAGCAGTACAGCCAGCTGTTCGACGTCAATGTGCTGTCGACCCAGCGGGTCAACCGCGCCGCCCTGCCGGTGCTGCGCAAGCAGGGCAAGGGGCTGGTGGTCTGGGTGTCGTCCAGCTCGACCCGCGGCGGGACCCCGCCGTTCCTGGCCCCGTACTTCGCGGCCAAGGCGGCGATGGACAGCCTGGCGGTCTCCTACGCCAGCGAGCTGGCCCGCTGGGGGATCGAGACCTCGATCATCGTGCCGGGGGCCTTCACCAAGGGCACCAACCACTTCGCCCATTCGGGCAAGCCGGCCGACGAGGCGGTTGCGGGGGCCTACATGGACGGGCCGTACGCTGGTGTGGCCGACGCCGCGCTGAACGGGCTCGCCGCGCTGGAGCCCGCTGACGCCGATGCGGGCGAGGTGGCCAAGGCCATCGCCCGGGTGGTCGACACGCCGTTCGGCCAGCGGCCGTTCCGGGTGCATATCGACCCGTCGCAGGATGGGGCGGAGATCGTCAACGGCGTCGCCGATCGTGTGCGGGCGGAGATGTTCCGGCGGATCGGGCTGGAGGATTTGTTGAAGGTTTCGGTTCGCTGAGTGAATCTGCTCCCCCTTTGGGGGAGCTGTCGCGGAGCGACTCAGGGGGCAGCTGGGCATAGGCCGCGCTGCCCCCTCCGGCCCTCTGGGCCACCTCCCCCAGAGGGGGAGGAGAATTCAGTAGTTACCTAGACTGAGGATATTCCCGTCCGGGTCCTTGAACCACACCACTCGCATGTCCCCCGCCACGTGCACGTCGCCGTCGCGGCTCATGGCCGGCAGGTCATAGTGTTCGAACACCACGCCCCGGTCCTTGAGCATGGTCACGGCTGAATCGAAGGTCTCGCCCAGAGCCCAGGTCAGCACGGTGGCCTTGTTGCTGCCGGCGAACTGCGACTCGTAGACCAGCACCACGGACTTGCCCGCCTGGAAGCCCTGCACCGAGGGCTGGTCGCCGGGCAGGGGCTTGAGGCCCAAGACCTCTTCGTAGAACGGCCGCGCGACCTTGAGGTCCTTCACCGCCACCGTCGCCTGGGCGTCCTGATCGCCGAGCATGCGAAAACCTCCGTCTGACTTGCCGGAGAAAAGCGCGAAGCCGAACCGCGTTCCGTGGGCGTTGACTCTTGGTCATACTGTGTGACATACAGTGTGTGTCACACACCATGTGATGCACACTATGCGACGCACACCCAATGCCGACCGATACCGATATCTTTGAATCGCTCCGCCAGGAGCTGCGGCGGGGGACCCTGATCCTCGCCGTCCTCGCCCAGCTGCGGGAGGAGCGCTACGGCTACAGCCTGCGCCAGGCCCTCTCGACCGTGGGCGTGGAGATCGACGAAGGCGCGCTCTATCCGATGCTGCGCCGGCTGGAGAGCCAAGGGCTCCTGGCCAGCGAATGGCGCGAGGAAGACAAGCGCAAGAAGCGTTTCTACCAGCTGTCGGACGAGGGCCGGGCCGTGCTGGCCCGCCTCGCCGGCGAATGGCGCGCGATCAACGCCGCCCTCGAGCCGCTGCTCTAGCGGCCTCTCACCATTCTCAAGGGGACAAGACCATGAGCGATCTGATCGATCGTTATCTGGCGGCCGTGGCCGCCCTGCTGCCGAAGGCCCAGCGCCAGGACATCATCGCCGAGCTGCGCGACCTGATCATGAACCGCGTCGAGGAGATGGAGGCCAAGACCGGCCGGCCGCTCGACAAGCGCGAGACCGAGGCGCTGCTGCGCGAGATCGGCCATCCGATCGCGGTGGCCGGCCGCTACGGCCCGCGCACCGCCCTGATCGGGCCGGAGCTGTATCCGTTCTGGGAATTCGGCGTGAAGGTGCTGCTGGCCATCGCCGCCATCGCCGCGATCATCCCGGCCGGGATCCTGCTGGTCACGGGGCAGGGCGGCCCGCACACGGTCAGCGGCCTGGTCAGCGACTTCATCCCGACCGCGCTCAGCCTGATCGGCCTGGCCACCCTGGTCGGGGCGGCGATCGAGCGCGGCTGGATCAAGCCGGGCGACTTCAGCCAGTGGAAGGCCAGCGACCTGCCGCATATCCCGCAGGGACGGTCGCTGTTCCTGAAGAGCCGCTTCGAGGGCCTATTCGAGCTGATCGTTACGGTGCTGTTCATCGCCTGGTGGACCAAGCTGCTGCCGTTCCCGATCGGCAGCCTCGTCCATGCGAACCGCGACGTCGGGATCGTGCTGAGCTCGGCCCTGACGGCGCTCTACTGGCCGATCCTGGCCCTGTCGGTGGTGCAGGCGTTCTCGTCGCTGCTGGTGGTGGTCAAGCCGGGCTGGGTGCGGCCGCGCGCGGGCCTGGAGATGATCTGCTCGCTGGGCGGCCTGGCCCTGGTGGCCGTGCTGTGGCCGGCCCAGCCGCTGGTGACCCTGATCCTGCCCGATGCGCCGGGGGAGAACCTGGTCCGCCTGCAGCAGACCTTCGACCAGTCGTTCAAGGTCATGATGATCGTCGCGGCCTGCATCTATCTGGGCAAGCTGCTGGTCGACGGGCGGCGTCTGGTGCGGGGGAAGTAGCGCTCGATCCGGGGTGGACGAAGCTCCGTGTTCAGAGTCTTCGTTCACCTCGAATGTTAAGGTTTATGTCCTCGTCGAGTAACGATGCGGCGGCGCCGAAGTCGGCTCAGAAAATGGCGAGCAGAGGCCTGGTAAGGCTTTCCGATCCGCAAAAAAACGACGCTCTCGGTCTTCCAGCTTTTTGCGAGGATTCAAGGCGTTAACAATTTGACTGTGCGACTTGTAGGCGCAGAAGCCATTGTGCAGTGCGGCAAGTGCTTGCGAGTCGGTCACGGATACGTCATAAGCCGCTACAAGTCGGACCTTGGCCACATCGTGATACGGCCAGTTCCCGCTTCGAAGTGTTCTCCGCCAGTGAATTTCGCGGGGGTTTCGGAGCGTATTTGTCGGGGGGCCGGAGCGCCCTCGCCGCGCAGGACACGAGTTTTGTATATCAAGTCGCAGACGCGCGCGGACGCGCGCGGGCTGGTCGGCGCCGTATTGGTCGGATCCATCACGGGTCTGGCTCTGGGCGGCGTTTACCTTCTGGGTGGCCTGGCTCAATCGGCCTCCACCCACGCCCGCGTCGCCCGATTGGCGGAAGGCGCTTCGGGGGATTTCTCCGACGCGGCGATGCTCAGCGCTTCTACGCGTATGGACCCCGGCGCCCTTGCCGTGGCCAAGCGTCATGATCCGTACCTTTTCGCCGCCGTTGAACGCAGCGATCGTCAGACCGCCCAACTGGCCGCGCGTCTGGAAGGCAATTCCCAGGCTCTTCTGCCGAACCAGAGCGGCCGCACCGGCCCGCTGATGCTGCGCGCCAGCTTCGGCAGTGGATTCAACGTCGGCGGCCCGGCCCTGTTCCAAGCGGGACCGTTCCAACTGGGCAACGCGCTGGAAAGCTCGCGCGAGCTCGAGTGCCTGGCCGACGCCATCTATTACGAAGCCCGTGGCGAAACCCCCAGCGGCCAGGCGGCCGTGGCCCAGGTGGTGATGAACCGCGTGCGCCACCCGGCCTTCCCCAAGTCGATCTGCGGCGTGGTGTTCCAAGGCGCCTATAACCGCACGGGCTGCCAGTTCAGCTTCGCCTGCGACGGCTCGATGCGCCGCGCCCGCGACATCGGCGCGTGGAGCCGGGCCCGCAAGATCGCCACCCGCACCCTGGCCGGTCAGATGCCCAGCGAGGTCGGTTCGGCCACGCACTTCCACACGACCAATGTCTCGCCCGGCTGGGGCCCGCGCCTGCTGCGCGTCGCCCAGGTCGGCATGCACATCTTCTACCGCTTCGGTCGCGGCGGCGCTGCCAGCTACGCGCCCTCGCGCCTGCCTAGCGCCGACGACATCGCCCCGTCCGAGATCGCCAGCCTGACGGCCGACGGTCGTCCGCCGGTGGTCTATGCCGCCAGCGCGATCGGCCGCCTCGAGCAGGCCTCGAGCACGCCGGGCATGGGTGGTCCGGTCGGCGCGGCGGTGACCGAGCCGGCTTCGGCCCCGATCGCCACGGCCGCCAAGACGACGCCGGCCTCGGCGACCTCGACCAAGGCGCCTGCCGCCCCGGCCTCGGCCAAGGCGATCCCGGTCTCGTCGGACCGCGCGCCGCTGGAAGGCCTCAAGACGACAGTAGGGGCTGGGAGCGGAGCCGCTTCCTAACCGCATTGGGCATGTGGCTGGTGGCGAAGCGCATCTGCTTGGCCCGCTTGCCCACGAAGTAGTGCAACTGCTTGCCGTGCGCGGCGTCCCAGACCACTTGGGCGGCGTCCTCGACGGGGTAGACTTCCAGTCCGCCCTTGCGCAGGGCGTCGGCCATCTGCTCGTTCGTGCCTGACGCGCCGGCGTTCAGGATCGGCGTCTCGACGAACCACGGCATGACGCAGGCGACGCTGACCCCGTGCTGGGCGTATTCGACATCCAGCGCCTCGGACAGGCCGCGCACCGCGAACTTGGTGGCCGAATAGACCGCCAGCTTGGGCGAGCCGTAGAGCCCCGCGCACGAGGCGATATTGATCAGGCGTCCGCCGGCGCTCTTGAGCAGCGGCAGGCCGGCCCGCGCGCCGTTGATCACGCCCTTGATGTTGACGTCGATCTGGATGTCGCAGTCGCCGTCGGACAGATCCTCCAGCACCCCGAACCGGGCGACGCCGGCGTTGTTGAGCAGGACGTCGGCCTTGCCGCCGGTCTCCCTGCCGAATTCGCCCAGCGCGTTGGCCCAGCCCTCGCGGTCGCGGACGTCCAGCGGATAGATCGAGCCGTTGCCGGGACCGATCGCGTCGAGCGCGGCCTTCAGCCCGGCCTTGTCGATGTCGGAGAGACCGACGAACCAGCCGGCGCTGGCGAACCGCTTGGCGCAGGCCAGGCCGATGCCGCTGGCGGCCCCGGTGATGAAGATGCTCTTGCGCCCGTTGGCCGGCATGACGGCTCCCTCCCGTATCATTGTTATCAATGATCAGAGACCTGCGGAGGCCTAAGGGTCAAGCGGGGTAATTCTCCTCCCCTTTTGGGGGAGGGGGACCGCCGAACGGCGGTGGAGGGGGACTGCGCCGAGCCAATTGGGCCGCACTAGCCCCCTCCGTCTCGCCGCGCTTCGCGGCGATCCACCTCCCCCATGAAGGGGGAGGAGAGCCTACGGCCCTTCGTTGAGTACGACCGTGTCATCCTCGGTCACGGCGTCCGGCCCGTTCTTCTTGATCGACTCGATGGCGTTCTTGGCCGAGGCCTTGGACGAATAGCCTTCGGTCCAGAAGATGCTCTCGCCGTTGTAGGTGAAGTAGGCGACGAACTCGCCCGCCTTGTTCTTCTTGATCACGAACTTATGGGCCATCGGCTCTCTCCTCGAAAAAGATCGAAAGGTCATCGGCCCCACCCGACGTTGCAGACGGTCGCCTTGTCGACGTGCGGCTGTCAATCGCGACCTTGTCATGGCTTGCAAGTCTCGCCGATGATCCAGGCTCAACCGCCGCGAGCCCCCCATGTCCAAAGAACGCCTCGACCAGCTGTCGCGGGAACTGCTGAACCGGTCTTATGCCGAGCTGACCGAGGTGCAGAGCCGTGTCATCGACCTGATCGTGCATGAGGAGCCGTCGGAACAGCCCGACGAGGACGGCGACACCACCTTCTGGACGCGGCTGGCCGACCGGGTGGCTGCGATCGGCGGCTCTTGGGGCTTCATCGGCGGCTTTGGCCTGGCGCTGTTCCTGTGGATGGGCGTCAACCTGGCGCTGACGCCGTTCAAGCACGCCTTCGACCCCTATCCCTTCATCTTCCTCAACCTGCTGCTCTCGACCCTGGCGGCCATCCAGGCGCCGGTGATCATGATGAGCCAGAACCGCCAGGCGGCGAAGGATCGCCTGACCGCCGAGCACGACTACGCCGTCAACCTGCGCGCCGAGCTGGAGATCATGCGGGTCATCGACAAGCTGGACGCCCTGCGCAGCGAGGAACTGATGGTCCTGTGTCGCGAGCACGCCGAGCGGCTGTCGCTGCTGCAGGACGAGGTCGCGCGCCTGCGGGGCGAGCGGGGATGAGCCTGACCTTCGTCACCGCCCAGTTCGCCGTCCGCGCCGACATCGACGCCAACCTGGCGGCGATCGAAAGCCTGATGCGCCAGGCCTGGAGCGCGGGGGCGGACGTCGTGCATTTCCCGGAAGCGGCGCTGTCGGGCTATGCAGGCGTGGATTTCGAAAGCTTCGAGGGGTTCGACTGGCCGCGCCTGGAGGCGGCGACGCGGCGGGTGATGGCCCTGGCCGGCGAGCTGGAACTCTGGGCCATCGTCGGCTCGGCCCATCGGCTGGGCCAAGGCCGCAAGCCGCACAACTGCGCTCATGTCATCGACGCGACCGGGGCCCTGGTCGATCGCTATGACAAGCGCTTCTGCGCCGGCGACGCGGCGGGGCTGACCGGGGACCTGGCCCACTACACGCCCGGCGACCACTTGGCGGTGTTCGAGATCGCGGGCGTGCGCTGCGGCGTGCTGATCTGCCACGACTACCGCTATCCGGAACTCTACCGCGCCTATCACCGGCGCGGCGTGCGGATGATGTTCCACGGCTTCCACGCGGGTGGGCTGTCGGCTGAGCGGTTCGCGGCGATGGAGGCGGGCGTCGGCGGCCACGTCCTGACCGGCGGGACCACCTTGCCGGCCATCACCATGCCGGCGGGGATGATCGCGGCGGCCTCGAACAACAACATGTGGATCAGCTGCCCCAACTCCTCGGCCCCGAAGAGCTGCTGGCCTTCGTTCATGGTCCGGCCGGACGGGGTGATCCCTTGGGCCTGTCCGCCCGAGGAGGAGAGCTGGATCGTCGAGGTGATGGACCCGGACGCCGACATCTATGACAGCACCGTCGCCTGGCGCGACCGCGCGATCGACGGGGTGCTGCACTCGGGCGAGCTGGTCGACGATCCGAGGTCAAAGGACCGGACGGCGCTGTAGCGCCTACCAGCCCTGCCCGTTGCAGACGATCGTGCCCGTCGGAACGACGCCGCTCTTCTTCAGGCGCGCAAGGCGTTCGGCCGTCATCTGGGTCTTCAGCCAGGCGTCATAGGCGCTGACATCCAGACCCGGCAGGCACGAGCGCAGCATGGGCGTCTCGGCCAGATAGTACTTGTCGTCGGGGCTCAGCTTCCAGCGGAAGGCGCCGTCCAGGGCGTCGACCCGGGTCGGGGCCACGGCGGTGTGGTAGAACAGCCAGCCGGGCGGAATGCCGTGCTTGCGGGCGAAGGCGACCTGTCGGGCGGCGGTGGCCTGCAGCCGCGCGCGATCCTGCGGCGCGGCCTTGAGGATCACGCCGGCGTCGACGCCGCCATGCAGGTTGATGATCGCCAGCTTGCCGACCAGCAGCTTGCGCCCCATCGGCAGAAAGTAGTTCCCGCACGACGAACTGCACTGGCCGTCGATGCGGATCGTCAGGTCATTCAGCGCCGATAGCCGCTCGGCGATGTCCATGGCCCGGTCGACATTGCCGCCTTCGCTATCGACCACCAGTTCGGTCGTCGTCGGTTTCAACTTGGCGGCCACGCAGTCGGCCAGGGCCTGGTCGGTCGAGCCGTTCAGCGCGAACACCGTCGGCGAGCGCTGCTCGCAGGTCCCGGCGTGGGCGACGCCGCCCAGCGTCAGCAAAGCCAGCGCCAGCAGAAGCGTCCGTCGTCCGCGCATGCAAACCTCCCCCGATGCGGCGACGCTATCGAGGCGGACCTTGATCGTCCAGAGGTTGATCTAGAGCTTCAGGCCCAGCTTCGGCCCCGCCCACACCATCGCCGCGTAAAGCGCCATGGTCAGCACGCAGCCGGCCGCCAGCGCCGCCCAGAACGGCGCGCCCCGCTTCAGCATCGCGGGGATCAGCAGGAACATCGGCAGCGACGGCAGCACGAACCAGAAGGTCCCGCTGGCGTGGGCGGCCATCCGCGCCGGGTCGTGGGTGTCGCGCCACAGCCAGATCATGCCCAACACCGAGACCAGCGGCAGCGACGCGACGAGGCCGCCCAGCCCCGGATAGCGTTTGGCGATTTCCGACACGGCGGCGACGATGACGCCCGAGACGGCGGCCTTGATGACGAGGTACAGCATGTCGCCAGCCTGAACCGATCCAAGGTCCTGGCCAAGCGGCGGAGACCCCCATGCAGATCGCGGTGCTGACCTTCGACGGCTTCAACGAGCTGGACTCGTTCATCGCCGCGGCGATGCTGAACCGCATGCGGGCCAAGGGCTGGATGGCGCATATCACTGCGCCGACCGAGACGGTGACCTCGATGAACGGCGTGGTGGTCCATCGCCAGAAGCCGCTGGCGTTCGCCGCCGAGGCCGACGCGGTGCTGATCGGCAGCGGGATCAAGACGCGCGAGGTGGCGGCCGACGCCGGGCTGCTCGCGCAAATCCAGCTGGACCCGTCGCGGCAGCTCATTGGCGCTCAGTGTTCGGGTACGCTGGTGCTGGCCAAGCTGGGCCTTGTCGGCGATCTGCCGGCCTGCACCGACCTGACGACCAAGCCCTGGGTGATCGAGGCCGGGGTCCAGGTGATCGACGCGCCGTTCGTGGCCCACGGCAATGTCGCCACGGCGGGCGGCTGCCTGTCTTCGCAGTATCTGGCCGCCTGGATGATCGCCCGCGCCGCAGGCCTCGCGGACGCCGAAGACGTCGTGCGCTATGTCGCGCCGGTGGGCGACAAGGAGGCCTGGGTCGAGCGGGCGACGGCGGTAATCGCGCCGTTCCTGCCGGCCAGGGATGCGGCGGCGGCTTGACCGTCGGAACAGGCGCGCGCGCCTCGGGTTGACTCCGGACACCCCCGCAGGAGCGCTCCATGCCCACCGTCAGCTCGAACCCCGATAAGATGTCCGAAGAGGCCATCACCAAGGCCAATACCGACCTGAAAGACCAGGGCGACATCGCCGCCGACGACGCTGGCGGCACGGCCGCGGCCCATCGTGTCGAAGACGCTCTGGAAAAGGCGCAAGGCGCGCCCGACTAGGCAAGAGCGAGGCCGCCCGCCGAGAAGGCGGGCGGCTTACGCGAACTTAGCGCCACACGTAGCGGCAGACGTTCACTCGGTGATGGTGACGCCACTCGCGGTGGCAGACGCGCACCTTGTGCGGACGATAGTGACGACCCCGGTCGTAGCGAGCGCGCTCGTAACGGCCGCGATCGTGATGACGCTCATAGCGGTCATGACGATCGTAGCGGTCGAAGGCGCCGGCCGTGGCCGGGATGGTCAAGGCCAGGGTGGCGGCCGCCAGGGCGGTAACGCCCAGCAGTTTCGCAACGGGCATGCTGTGCTCCAAGATCGAATAGTCCCTCGATCCTGCAACGCACGATAAGGCCACGATGTTGCGAGGCGATGTCCGAATGTACGGCCGCGCTGGTCTGGCCTAGCGGCGCCAGACGTAGTGGCAGACGCGGGTCTTGTGGCCGTGGTGACGCTCCCACTTGCAGACCTTCACCTTGTGCGGGCGATTGTGGTGCGGGGCGGCGGTGACGGCGGTAGGGATAGCCAGGGCGAGGCTGGCGACGGCCAGGGTGGTGACGCCCAGCATCTTGGCGAAGGTCATATTGTGCTCCAGGTTCTTAGAACAGTGATGTCCCCCGACGCGGGCACCGTCCGCGCGCAATGTTGCGGGCCTGTTTCTCGTCTGTAGCGTTCACACAACCTTCGCCGAGCGACGCAGCGCCTGGGGCGGCTGGCCGAAGGCGCGGATGAAGGCCCGGCGCATGCGCTCGGAGTCGCCAAAGCCCGTTTCCAGCGCCACGTCCTCGACCTGCAGCGGCTGGCTGTCGAGCAGGGCGCGCGCCGCCTCGACCCGCAGGCGCTCGACGGCCTTGGCGGGGGTGACGCCGGTCTCCTGGGCGAACAGGCGGGCGAAGTTGCGCGGACTCATGGCGGCGCGGTCGGCGAGCTGCTCGACGCTCAAGGATTCCGCCAAATTCTGACGCGCCCAGGACAGCAGGGCGTCGAACCGCCCGGGGCGCAGGTCGATCAGGGCCGAGAACTGCGACTGGCCGCCGGGGCGGTGGTGGTAGACGACCAACTGCTGGGCGGTGCGCCGGGCGATGGCCTCGCCCTCGTCGGCGCCGATCAGGGCCAGCGACAGGTCGATGCCGGCGGTGATGCCGGCCGAGCTCCACACCGCGCCGTCCTGGATCCAGATGCGGTCGGGCTCCAGCTTCACGCCCGGAAAGCGGCGCTGGAAGTCCTGTGTGCGGCTCCAGTGGGTGGTGGCGCGCTTGCCTTCCAGCAGACCCGCGGCGGCCAGGACGTAGGTCCCCGAACACACCGAGGCCACGCGCCGGCAGTCGCGGGCGGCGGCGCGGACGAAGGCCAGGGTCTCGGGGCAGGTGGCCGGAACCTTCACCCCGTCGCCGCCGGAGATCAGCAGGGTGTCCAGCCGGGGGGCGTCGGAGAGCGCGGTGGTCTGGATGGTCACGCCCGACGAGCTGGGCGTCGGCTCGCCGCGCAGGGACAGGAAATGCAGCGAATAGGCCCCGGGCGAGAACCGCCCGGCGATCTCGAAGGCCGCGATAGGGCCGGTGGCGTCCAGCAGCTGGAAGCCTGGGTAGACAAGGAAGCCGATCGCGCGGGGCATTGGCTGTTTCCGTGGGAACTATGTCATTTCTGACAGACGCTAGCTGAACGATGTTCTCTCCGCAATCGTGACGGAGACCACCTCGATGAACCCCTCGCTACAAATCGTGATCGCCCTGTTCCGGGGCGTGACTCACCTGGACTTCACCGGTCCGCACCAGATCCTGTGCCGCCTGCCTGGCGCCAAGGTCACGGTGGCCAGCCTGGCCGGCGGCGAGATCGAGGCTGACGGCCTGGTGTTCGCCCACCTGCCCAAGCTGTCGGACATCGAGGCCTGCGACGTGCTGCTGGTCCCCGGCGGGTTCGGGACGACGCAGGCGATGGGCGACATGGACTTCATCGCCGAGATCCGGCGGCTGGCGGACGGGGCGAAGTACGTCACGTCGGTCTGCACCGGCTCGCTGGTGCTGGGCGCGGCGGGACTGCTGAAGGGCCGGCGGGCGGCGTGTCACTGGGCGTGGCGAGACCAACTGGCGCTGTTCGGGGCGATCCCCGATCCGTCGCGGGTGGCGCGGGACGGGCGCTACATCACCGGTGGCGGGGTGACGGCGGGGATCGACTTCGCGCTGACGGTGGTGGCCGAGCTGGCCGGCGAGGAGATGGCGCAGGGGATCCAGCTGGCGGTGGAGTATGCGCCGGCGCCGCCGTTCGACGCGGGACGGCCGGAGACGGCGCCGGAGGGGGTGCTGGCGTGGATCAGTGCGCTCTACGGCAAGGGAATGGAGGAGCGGCGGGCGGCGGCGGAACGGGCGGCTGAAGCCTTGTGAGCCGACCGGTAATTCTCTCCTCCCCTCTTGGGGAAGGGGGACCGCCGAACGGCGGTGGAGGGGGGCTGCGCCGGGCCTGCCGACTCATGACCAGCCCCCTCCGTCACGGCGCGCTTCGCGGCCGCGCCACCTCCCCCAAAGGGGGAGGAGAGGTTTATGCCGTTCCGATTTTGACCCCCGTCATCGAGATCGCCGCAAACACGTCGTCCGTGAAGAAGCTCACCGGCTCCCCCTTCGCCTGCGCGCCCAGCACATAGAGCAGCGGCAGATAGTGCTCGGCGCTGTTGATCGAGATCTCGGCATCCGGCCCCAGCGACCGCCAGTCGATCAGCGGATCATGGTCGCCCGCCAGGATCAGCGCCTTGGCCTTCTCGTTGAACCGATCCGCCCATTCCGGCGCCTCCGGCCTGCGGAAGTCGGCCGCGCGCAGGTTATGGACGATGTCGCCACTGCCCATGATCAGCACGCCTTCGTCGCGCAGCGCCGCCAGTCGCTTCCCGGCCTCGTAGTGCCAGCGATCCGGGCGGCCGCGGTCGATGCTGAGCTGCACCACCGGCACGTCCGCATCGGGATACATCGGTCTCAGAACGCCCCAGGCGCCGTGGTCCAGGCCGCGGGTCGGGTGCTGCACCACCCCATCGGGCGACAGCAGCTCGGCGACCCGCGCCGCCAGGGCCGGATCGCCGGGCGCGCGATACTGGACATCGAACAGCGCCTGCGGGAAGCCGCCGAAATCGTGGATCGTCTCCGGCGCCGGCGAAGCGCTGACGGCCGAGGCGCCGCGCGATTCCCAGTGGGCGCTGATCATCAGCACCGCCTTGGGACGGGGCAGGGTGTCGCCGAGCCGGCGCCAGTCGCGGCTCCAGGCGTTGTCCTCGATGGCGTTCATCGGCGAGCCGTGGCCGACGAACAGGACGGGCATGCGAGACATTGGAATACCTATCGGAAACAAGTCTGGTTACAGATAGTCGCCGCGACGCCACACCGCAAGACGACGTTCCGGACACGGCTTTCGCACGGCCGACGCCTTTGTTATGGCCAGGACTGTGACCGTCCCGCTTCCCCAGATTCCTCCGGATGAGCCGCAGGCCGCAGTCGTCCTGGAGCGCCCGGACAAAGAGGCCGTTCGGGGCGGCGCGCTGGATTTCCTGCGCTTCCTCGCCTCGCTGCTGATCGTCGTCTACCACTACGGCGCCGAGAGCCCGATGCGGATCGAGCGCTTCGGCCAGGTGTTCTCGCGCGGTTTTCTGGCGACGGACTTCTTCCTGATGCTGAGCGGCTACGTGCTGGGCCGGGCCTATGGCGGCTCGGTGCTGAGCGGGCGGGTCTCGCCGGTGCGGTTCTGGATGCGCCGGGCCGGGCGGGTGTGGCCGGGGCACCTGGTGGTGCTGGGCTTCCTGGTCGTGCTGGTCCTGATCCTCAACACGGTCGGCACCGACGCCCACAAGCCCAGCCGTTTTGCCTGGGATCAGCTGCCGGCCCAGGCCTTCCTGGTCCATGCCTGGGGCTTCACCAGCGACGGCTGGAACCTGCCCAGCTGGTCGCTGTCGGCGCTGATCGTCTGCTACGCCCTGTTCCCGCTCTTCTGGAAGACCGTCAGCAAGATCCGCCACGCCTGGATCCTGCCGCTGATCGGCGCCGCGATCCTGGCCGTGTTCGAGGTCCTCGCCCGCCACGTCTTCCATCACGCCCTGCCGGACCTGCAGTTCCAGTACGGCGTCGTGCGCGCCCTGCCGCTGTTCGTGCTGGGCGTCTGCCTGGCCCGCGCCGTCGACATGCGCTGGCCTTCGGAGCAGGCGGCCAAGATCCTGCTGTGGAGCGGCGTCGCCCTCCTGGTGATCACCCAGCCGCTGGACCGCTACGCCCTGCCCGACACCTGGATGTTCGACACGCCCTCGCTCGTGGCCATCGCCATGATCGTGCTGGGCGCGGGCCGCCTTCCGGTCAGGCGCCCTCAGCGGTGGATCGAGGAGGGCGCCAAGCTGTCGTTCGCCCTCTTCATCACCCACATCTTCGTCGGCGTTATCTATTGGAGCGGGGTCCACAAGCTGATCGAGACCGTGCCGATCGGCATCGGCTGGCAGTGGCTGATGTGGCTGGCCGGTTTCCCGATCGCCTACGGGTTCGCCTGGCTCTTTCACACCTATGTCGACCAGCCGTTGCAGGATCGCATCCAGCCGCTTTTGAGGAATTAGAATGACCCGGCACATCCCGCTCCAAGGCGTCGAGAACTTCCGCGATTTCGGCGACTACGCCGCGGGGGACGGGCGTCTGAAGCGGGGCGTGCTGTTCCGCGCCGCCCACCAGGCCGAGGCGACGGACGCCGATCTCGAGGCCCTGGCGGCGATGGGCATCGTCACCCTGGTCGACCTGCGCCGGCCCAACGAGCGCGAGCGTTCGCCCTCGCGGCGCTGGACGGGCTTTTCGGCCCAGGTGATTGACAACGACCTGGGCGTCACCGGCGTGGATCCCTGGCTGGAGTTCATCACCAGCACGGACCTCACGGTGGATACCGTCCACGACTACATGGACGAGTACTATCGCCGCCTGCCGTTCAAGGAGCGGCACATCGACCTCTTCCGGCGTTACTTCCTGGCCCTGGCCGAGGGAAAGGGGCCGGCCCTGATCCACTGCGCGGCGGGCAAGGACCGCACCGGCGTTCTGGCCGCCCTGACCCACCACATCGCCGGGGTCAGCGACGACGACGTCATCGACGACTACCTGCTGACCAACGACCCGACCCGCTTCGACCGCCGCGGCGCGATGTTCATGGATCACATCCAGGGCCTCACCGGCCGGCGCCCGGACGAGGCCGCCATGCGCGCGGCGATGGGTGTCGAGGCGCGGTACCTCGCGGCGGCGTTCGAGGTGATCAAGGACCAGCATGGGACGCTGGACGGGTATCTGGAGCAGGCGGTGGGGATCGATGCGGACACGCGCGAGAAGGTGCGGGCGCACATCCTTCTCTAGGGATCTGCTCCCCCAGCGGGGGAGGAGAATCCATAACGTGACAAACGCTCGTTTAAGGTCCAGCCTCACCTGACGGCCCCACCAGAGGGCCGAGCGTCATCAGGGTGTGGTATGAGCGAGTTGGCGGGCGCGCCTCCGGGCATGAGTGACGTCGCGGGTGATGACACCCTCGTCCCGGCCCCCAAACAGAAGCTCTCCCGCAGCGCGCTCAGCTGGATCCTGCACCAGGGCGCCCGTGATCCCTACGTGATCCTGGTCACCATCTACGTCTTCTCACCCTACTTCTCGCGGGTGCTGGTCGGCGATCCGGTCCGGGGCCAGGCGACCGTCGCCGACATCTCCACCGTCTATGGCGTGCTGACCGCGATCCTGGCCCCGATCCTGGGGGCCTCGATCGAGCGGTTCGGGCCGCGCAAGCCGTTCATGGCCGGGATCCTGGCGATCATGGCGCCGCTGCTGTTCGCCCTGTGGTGGGCCAAGCCCGGCGGCCTGCCGGTCGATCTGGTGGGCGTGGTCCTGATCATCCTGGGCGTGGCCTATAACTGCGGCGACGTGCTGCAGAACTCGCTGCTGTCGCGCTCGGCGGAGAAGGGGCAAGAGCCGGTGCTGTCGGGACTGGGCTACGCCCTGGCCAACGCCCTGTCGGTCACCCTGCTGATCTTCGTGATGTGGGCGTTCGTGCTGCCGGGCGTCGTGCCCTGGTCGTTCGTGCCGTCCGCCCCCCTCTTCGGCCTCAGCCAAGCCGAGCACGAGCCCAGTCGCATCGTCGGTCCGATGTCGGCGACGGTGATGCTGCTGGGCGCGATCCCGTTCTTCCTGTGGACCCGCGACGCCCCGCGCGCCGGCGCCACGCTGGTCGGGGCGATCAAGGACGGGATCAAGCTGATCATCGACACCTTCGGCAACCTCAAGGGCCATGCCGACGTCGCCAAGTTCCTGGGCGCGCGGATGCTGTACTGCGACGGCATGACGGCGCTCTTGATCTTCGGCGGGCTGTTCGCGGCCGGGCTGATGAAGTGGGGCGAACTGGAGATGCTGGCCTACGGCATCTCGCTGTCGATCTTCGGCGTGCTGGGCGGGCTGATCGCACCGTGGTTCGACAAGACCCTGGGCCCGCGCCGGGCGATTCAGGTCGAGGTCGGCATGTGCATCCTGGTGCTGCTGGGCACCTTGGGCATGGGCCGCGAGAAGATCCTCTACTTCTGGAGCTGGGACGCGGCGACCCATCCGCCGATCTGGAGCTTCCCGCTGTTCAACACCTTGCCGCAGATCATCTATCTGGGCCTGGGTCTGCTGATCGCCGTCTTCGTCACGGCCCAGTACGCGTCGAGCCGCACCCTGCTGGTGCGCCTGGCGCCGGCCGACCGCATGGCGGCCTTCTTCGGCCTGTTCTCGCTGTCGGGCACGGCGACCATGTGGCTGGGCTCGCTGCTGGTGGCCCTGGCGACCAAGATCTTCGCCAGCCAGGTGGCGGGCTTCATCCCGATCGCGGGGTTGCTGGCTCTGGGGCTGGTCGGGCTGTTCACGGTGAAGGGCGGGGGACGGGAGTAGTCCCCGCCGGCGGGAGCCGCTATCACCCGCCCATGCGCCGCGTCGCTCTTCTCACCGCCCCCTGGCGCGAGCCGGTGTGGGCGCTGGCTCCGTTTCGGGATGAGCCCTACGCCTGCGCGCTGGTCACCGGCGGGAGCGGGCGGTGGTCATACCTGCTGCGTGCGCCGGACGCCGTCTTCGATGAGGCGGTCGAGCCGTTCGCGACGCTGAGCGATCTCGTTGGCCCTCGCCTGTCCAGCGATCCCGACGGGCCGCCATTCCAGGGCGGCGTCGTGGGGCTGGCGGCTTACGAACTGGGCGACCGGGTCGAGGCGCTGAACCTCGCCCGCACCGCCTGGCCGGACCTGACCTGCGCCCGCTATCCGGCGCTGCTGGCCTTCGACCACCACGCGCGGCAGGTCGTCGCCGTGGGACGCGGTGAGACCGACGGCGAGGCGCAGAGCCGCGCCCGCGACGCCTTGGCCTGGCTCGAGGCGCCCGCCGATCAACCAAGCTTCGAAGGCCCCCTGTGCGCCGACCTCGTCGCCTCCGACGGCGAGGCCTATGAGGCTGCGGTGGCGGAGGTCGTGGGCCGCATCCTGTCCGGCGAGATCTTCCAGGCCAACATCGCCCGCGCCTGGACCGGACGGCTCGCCGCCGGCGCCGATCCGTTCGACCTCTTCACCCGCCTGCGCGGCCAGAGTCCCGCGCCATTCTCGGCGTATCTGAGCTTGCCGGACCGGGCGCTGGTCTCCAACTCGCCCGAGCGCTTCCTGAAGGTCGACGCGTCCGGGGCCATCGTCACCCAGCCGATCAAGGGCACCCGCCCCCGCGGCCGCGACCCCGCCGAGGACCGCGCCCTGGCCGCCGAGCTGCTGGCCAGCGACAAGGACCGGGCCGAGAACCTGATGATCGTGGACCTGATGCGCAACGACCTGGCGCGGGTCAGCCCGCCGGGCAGCGTGCGGGCGCCGGAACTCTTCAAGGTCGAGAGCTTCGCCAACGTCCATCACCTGGTCTCGACGGTGACCGGCCAGCTGGCCGGCGGTCGGACGATCGCCGACTTGCTGCGGGCCAGCTTCCCGCCCGGCTCGATCACCGGGGCGCCCAAGGTTCAGGCGATGAAGGTCATCGCCGGCCTGGAAGCGCCGCGCGGGCCCTATTGCGGGAGCCTTTTCTGGGCCGGCTTCGACGGGGCGTTCGACTCGAGCGTGCTGATCCGCACAGTCGGTCTGGTGCGCCATGGTGAAGGTTGGGTCCTGGAGGCCCGGGCGGGCGCCGGCATCGTCGCCGACAGCGACCCGCACGGCGAGCGCCTGGAGACCGAGGCCAAGATCGCCGCGCTGAAGAGGGCTTTGACGGAATGATTCCCCAGAACGATCGCGGCCTGCTGCTGGGCGACGGCCTGTTCGAGACCTTGCTTGCGACGGACGGCGTGCTGCCGCGCCTGGCGGCGCATCTCGACCGGATGGCCGCCGGCTGCGCGGTTCTGGACCTGCCGTTCGATCGCGCCGAGGCCGAGCGCCGGGTGCTGGCCGCGACGCCGGGGGAGGGGCGGTTCGCCGTGCGCCTGACCCTGACCGCCGGCTCGGGCGGCCGGGGACTGGACCGGCCGGAGGTCGCTCTGCCGCGTCTCTTCGCCAAGGCCGCGCCGTCCGCGCGGGTCGCCACGCCGGCGACGGCGATGATCGCGACCACGCGCCGCAACGAGGGCTCGCCCGCCTCGCGCCTGAAGACGCTGAGCTATCTCGACAACGTCCTGGCCCGGGCCGAGGCGAGCGCGGCCGGCGCCGACGAGGCGGTGATGCTGAACAATCGCGGCGAGCTGGCCTGCGCCGGGGCGGCCAACCTGTTCTGGATCGCGGACGGGCGCCTCTTCACCCCGCGGCTGGACTGCGGCGTGCTGGCCGGGATCACCCGGGCGCGGCTGATGGCGCTGGAGACGGTCGAGGAGGTCGCCGTGGGGCCTGAGGCGCTGGACGGCGCCGAGACGGTGTTCCTGACCAACAGCCTGATCGGCGTGCGGGCGGTGTCTCGACTGGGCGAGCGCACGTTCGCGCCGCACCCGCGGGTCGAGCAGTTGGCTACATCGTGCTGACCCACGCCACTGCGTCGGTGCGGCGCGGGCGCAGGTAGTAGTTGCGCTTGAATGTCATGGTGGTGGGCATGACCAGCTTGATCGGCGAGGTGTAGTCGTAGGTCGCGCGGGCGACGATGATGCTCTGGCTGGCGGGCAGCACGCCGGTCGAGATGTCGGTGACGGTGGCGCCCTTGGCCGGGCAGCCGGGCATGCCGACGCCGGCGGGGTTGGGCTGCACCCAGGCGACCGTGTCCTTGCCCGTGGCGTCGGAGGTGACGCTGTAGATGCACATCTTCAGGCCGGCGGTCGGGTAGGGGGCCATGATCAGATTACCGATGTTGAAGATGTCGGTCATCTTGCTGGGGCCGGTCTGGGTGCCCTGGGCGACCAGGTCTCCGATCTGCGAGGCGATGTTCGACAGGCGACGCTGGGCCATCATGGCCTGGGTCGTCTCGGCGAAGCCGCAGTACATGACGACCAGCACCGGGGCGATCAGGGCGAACTCGATGGCCGTGACGCCGCGGCGATCGCGCCAGAAGCCCTTCAGCGAGACCGTCTTCGGCAAGGGGAGCAGGCGACGGGTCATTGGTCGTACGGCTCGTTGGTGAAGGCGGTGGCGGCGTAGATGATGCGCCGACCGCCCGAGTTCTGCAGGCCGGTCTGCAGCAGCGGCGTGACCAGCGGCCAGGTGTAGTAGGCGCGGACCAGCACGATGGAGCCGGCCGTGCCGGGGCTGAACTGCATGCTGGTCGGCACGGTGCTGGTGGCGCCGGCCGAAGTATTGCTGGTCGAGTAGTCAGTATAGGTGCGCACGTCGAGCTGCAGCGCGGTGGAGCAGCTGAGCGAGCCGATCACGCCGATCTTGTCGCAGACGGCGGACTTGAAGGTGGCGGCCGTGCCGCCATTGGTCTGGACCTCGCCGGTGCGGATGGTGCGGCCCACGTCGATGATGGCGTTCTCGAGCAGCAGCGAGACCAGGAACACCAGGCCAAGCTCGATCATCGCGAAGATGAGCATCAGGAACGGCATGAAGACGAGCGCGAACTCGACCGCCGTGGCGCCCTGCTCGGCGCGCGAGAAGCCGCCGGCCAAGTGGGCCAGGCGGCGTCTGACGCGAGCGAAGATGAAGGTGTCGGCCATGCGGTGCGCGAAAACCCTGAAATGATCGCCCCAGACTAGCCGGTCGATCCTAATCACTCGTTGAGGCGCGCGCCCGCGTACGTAGGAGGGCTTGGCGAGCCGGGGCTTACTTTTCCGGGGTCAGGCGCGTGCACTGGCTGGAGCAGCTGTAGCCGACCGAGGGCTGGCCGCCGCGATAGATGGTCACGCCGCTGTCGTTGACCTGCGACACGATCACCTGACGGCTGGTCAGAGTGCGACCGCCGGCGCCGAAGGCCATCAGGCTGGTGACGCCCGGACGCTTGCCCATGACGATCAGGGTGCGCTCGTTGACGACGCTGACGTCGGCCACGGTGGGGTCCACCACCACCACGTCGCGCACGGCGGCGCCCAGAGTCACGTAAGACGCATCGCCCTGCGCAAGCGACAGGTCGCCCGAAGCGGTGTTCGTCGGCAGGATTTGAGCGCTGGCGACACCCCCCGACAGGGTCAGGACGGCGGCGATGGCGAGCGAAAGGCGGCGCATGAGGTTTCCGATCTCGGATCCGAATGTCCCGCAGCATCACTTTGTTTGGTCAACAAAAGACTAAAGCGCGACTGCGTGCGTCCAAGCGTCGCTTGAGAAAGTCCTTGATTCTGAAGGGATTGAGCGCCTTTGTCGCGCCCATGGTTAAGAACAAATAACGGTAAATACAAATAAACCAAAAGAAAATCGCGAGAAACTATTCCATGTTTACTGGCCATTAAGTGAGGTGGGCGAAATTGATCGTGTTTTCGGGGGTGAGCAAGTCGAGCCGGCTTGAAGCCTCAAATCAACCAGCTCTGACTCTAGGAGATCTACACATGACCAAGTTCGTCACGCGCTTTCTGAAGGACGAGTCGGGCGCTACGGCCATCGAATATGGCCTGATCGCTGCCCTGATCGCCGTCGTCATCATCTCGGGCGCCACGCTGCTGGGCAACAACCTGAACGCCAAGTTCACGTCGATCGCCGGTAAGGTCGCGTCGGCCGGTACCTAAGGTCCAGCCCACGCTCGAAAAGAAAAGGGTCGAGGCGCCAGCCTCGGCCCTTTTTCTTTGCTTGGAAGGTCGAGGTTCGTGACTTGCCGCTAAGGCGGGAAACGATTGCTTCATTCGTCCATCCCAGAATGACCCAATACCGAAAAGGTCCCGGAGGGGACTTGAGAAGGCGCTAGAGCATGCAAGCCATCCAGATCCCGCTGCTGCTGATCTTCCCGATCCTGGCCATCATCGGCGGGCTGAAGGACTTGACCAGCTACACGATCCCCAACTGGATCTCGCTGGCCCTGATCGCCGCCTTCGTTCCGACCGCCCTGATCAGCGGCGCGCCTCTGGCCCAGATCGGCATGTGCCTTGTCGTCGGCGTCGGCGCCCTGGCCCTGGGCATGGCGATGTTCGCCGCCGGCTGGATCGGCGGGGGCGACGGCAAGCTGTTCGCGGTCTGCGCCCTGTGGATGGGCTGGCCCGGCGCCTTCATGTTCCTCGTCTATACCGGTCTGGCGGGCGGCGTCCTGACCCTGGCCATCCTGACCCTGCGCTCGGGCTACCTGGTTCCGGCCGTGGCCGGCGGGCCGGCCTGGCTGCGCAAGCTGGCGACCAAGGATGGCGACCTGCCCTATGGCGTGGCCATCGCCGCCGGCGCGCTGCTGGCCTTCCCGCACGGCGCCCTGGCCGCCGCCGCCCTGGGTTGAGACTCCCTGGGGTTGAGTTTTCCGGCGGACTGACTCATCCCGCGACACCCTGCCGCGTGTCCTGGCTCCTGAACGGTGAAAACTTTTAGCAGCCGTTAACCATGCACAGGCGAGCATGGGACGTGGCCAGAAAGGCTGACTGACGAATCGTGCGTGCCCGCCGGACGGCGGCCGCTCGGCTCCCCCTAGAGTTTCAGCCCGCGCCATGAGCCCCGTTCGCCTCCTGATCGTCCTGATCGCCGCCGTCTCGGCCATCGGCCTGGCCGTGGTCCTGCAGCGTGCGCTGGGCGGCAAGCCGGCCATGCCGGTCGCCATGGCCGCGCCGGCCCCCGCGCCGACCAAGCCCATGACCCAGGTGCTGGTGGCCAAGCGCGACCTGCCCGTCGGCACGCGCCTGGTGGCCGCCGATGTCGCCTGGCAGGCCTGGCCGTCGGACGCCATCAACAGCGTCTTCATCACCAACGGCGCGGCCCCGGCCAAGCCGGAGGGCAAGGTCGAGGAAGCCAAGGCCGCCGTCAGCGGCGCGGCCGACCAGATGATCGGCGGCGATCCCGCCAAGGTCGTCGAGGGCGCGATCGTCCGCGACCCGATCCTGACCGGCGAACCCATCACCTCGCGCAAGATCGTTCGTGGCGGCGAGGGCGGCTACCTGTCCGTCGTCCTGACCCCGGGCAAGCGCGCCATGGCCGTGCCGGTCACGTCCGAGACCGCCGTCGGCGGCTTCATCCTGCCCGGCGACCGCGTCGACGTGCTGATGACCCGCGAGGTCCAGATCAACGCCTCGGGCGACAACAGCAGCGCCAACGGCCGCATGATCCGCGCCGAGACCGTCCTGCAGAACATTCGCGTCCTGGCCCTGGACCAGTCGACGGCCGCCGACAAGGACGCCAAGTCGATCGTCGCGGCTACCGCCACCCTCGAGGTCGGCCCGGCCGAGGCCGAGGCCCTGACCCGCGCCAAGGCCGGCGGCCCGGTCACCTTGGCCCTGCGCGCCTATACCGACCTGGGCGGTCCCTCGGGGATCACCAAGGCCGACGCCCCGGTCGCCTCGGCCGAGGACAACACCGTCCGCATCAATCGCGGCGGCCAGACCACCAGCGTGGCGGTGCGCCCATGAGCCGCCTAGACGCCCGCAAGATCGCTCTGGCAGACGCTTTCGTGAAAGTTCGCATGCCCTTCAAGCGCCGCATCCTGACGGCCCACCTGGCCGTCCTGCTGGGCCTGTCCTCGATCGCCCCGGCCTATGCCGATGGTCCGGTCGGCGGCTCGCACGTCTATCGCCCCGCCGCCCGCGTCTCGCGTCCGGCCCCGCTGCCGCCGGCGCCGATCATGCCGGTCGCCCCGCCGCCCGTCGGCGACCAGGTGACGCGCATCCTGCTGACCGCCGACCAGAGCGCCGCCACGGTCGAGCTGGTGCGCGGCAAGTCGGCGATCATCGAGCTGCCCAGCGACGTCCGCGACCTTCTGGTCACCAACCCGGCCGTCGCCGACGCGGTGCTGCGCGACAAGCGCCGCATCTATGTGGTCGGCCTGGCCGAGGGCGTGACCGACGCGGCCTTCTTCGACGCCGCCGGCCGCCGGATCGTGTCGCTGAACATCCGCGTCAGCCAGCCGGTCGACCAGCTGGCCACGACCCTGGCCCGCGTGCTGCCCGACGCCAAGATCCAGGTGCAGCCGATCCGCGACAGCGTCGTGCTGACCGGCACCGTGCGCAACGCCTCGGAGTCCGACGCCGTCTCGCGCATCGCCGCCCAGTTCACCGGCAAGCCGGAAAACGTGCTGAACATGCTGACCATCGCCGGCAAGGACCAGGTGATGCTGCAGGTCCGCATCGTCGAGGTGCAGCGCAACGTCATCAAGCAGCTGGGCTTCGACATGAACGCCCTGCTGGGTCAGTTGGGCCAGGACCAGTTCAGCTTCGGCCTGTCGCCGACCTACGGCGTCAACGGCAGCCTGCTGGGCGGCGTGACGGGCGGCTACAAGCTGGACACCACCAAGCAGCCGACGATGGTCGTGCCCTGCATGGCCGGCGTGACGGGCACCTGCTACCAGGTCGTCCACGACAAGATCTTCCAGTCGGTCGACTCCAACGGCAATCCGGTCACGATCGCCAACGGCGACACCGCCACGATCAAGGACACCGCCGGCAGCAGCGGCGTGAACCAGGCCAAGAGCATGATCCAGGCGTTCGAGCGCGTGGGTCTGGTCCGCACCCTGGCCGAGCCCAGCCTGACGGCGGTTTCCGGCGAGGCCGGTCACTTCCTGGTCGGCGGCGAGTTCCCGGTTCCGACCGGCACCGACACCAGCGGCAAGGTCTCGATCGAGTTCAAGCCGTACGGCGTGGGCCTGGGCTACACCCCGGTGGTGATGTCGGGCGGCCGCATCTCGCTGAAGATCTCGACCGAGGTCTCGGAACTGTCCAGCCTGGGCGCCTTCACGGTCGGCAACGGCACGGGCTCCAGCGCCCTGACGGTGCCGGGCCTGTCGGTCCGCCGCGCCGAGACCGTGGTCGAGCTGCCCTCGGGCGGGTCGTTCATGATCGCCGGCCTGCTGCAGCAGACGACCAAACAGACCATCGACTCCATCCCGGGCATGACCTCGATGCCGGTCCTGGGCACGCTGTTCCGCTCGCGCGACTTCCTGAACGGCCAGACCGAGCTGGTGATCATCGTCACCCCCTACATCGTCGATCCGACCCGTCCGCAGAACCTGCAGACGCCGGCCGACGGTCTGCAATTCGCCAACGACATGAGCACGGTCCTGCTGGGGCGTCTCAACAAGGTGGTCAAGGCGCCGGCCGGCGCGAACGCGGGGCGCGCGTACCAGGGCCCCGTCGGCTATGTGATCGAGTAGGACGCCGACATGACGCACAAGCCTTTCGTCAAGACCGTCCTCGCCGCCCTGGCCCTGGCCAGTCTGGCCGCCTGCGCCTCGACGCCGCCCGACCAGGGGCCGTCGAAGACCGCCGCCACCGACACCCAGCAGTGGATGGACCGCATCAAGGTCACCTCCGCGCCGGACGAGATCGTGCTGGCCCCGCACGCCACCGGACTGTCGGCCAACCAGTCGTCCGCGCTGGAGGCCCTGATGGGCCGCTGGCTGCAGGCCGAGGCCCGCGAGCTGGTGGTCACCACGCCCAGCAGCTCGGGCGCCATGGCCACCCAGATCCGCGACCGCCTGGTCAGCCTGGGCGCGCCCGGCTCGCGCGTCCGCGTCGTCGGCTTCACCCCGACCGGTCCGGACGACGACACCATCCGCGTCGGCTTCCTGCGCTACGAGGCCGAGAAGCTGAAGTGCGGCGAACGCTGGGAAAACCTGACCGCCACCCGCAACAACACGGCCTACGACAATTTCGGCTGCGCCATGGCCGCCAACCTGGCCGCCCAGGTCGCCAATCCTGAAGACCTGATCCGGCCGCGCGACATGACGCCGGCCGACACCGGCCGCCGCGACGGCGTGCTGGGCCTCTACCGCAAGGGCGAGGTGACCAGTTCCAAGAAGGACGACCAGGCGAGCGGCTCGATCTCGAAGGCGATCCCGTAATGCGGCCGTCCGACAACGATCCTTTCGACCTGGGCTTCGACGCCGCCGACGAGTTCACGACCGGCGCCAGCGATCCCTGGCGCGCGTCGGCTCCGCCGGCGCTGAACCCGGCCGTGGGCGGTTTCGACGACCCGTTCGCCGACTTCCCGCCGGCCCGTCCGGAAGCCCAAGCGCCGCGCGCGCCGCAGCCGCAGCGCGCTCCGGCCCCGCAGGCTCAGGCTCCTCAGGCCCCGCGCGCCGCCGCGCCGCCGCAACAGCGTCCGCCGCAGCCGCAACGCGCGCCGCAACCGCGTGCGCCCGAGCCGGTCGCCTATGACGACCACGACCTGGACATCGCCGAGGCCGCTCCGGCCGCGCCCGTCTATCACGAGCCGATCTCGGACGGCGGCCTGGGCGACGCGGCCATCCCGCGGATCACCATCCACGCCTTCTGCGCCCGTCCGGAAACGGCGGCCATGGTCGAGCACGCCGCTGCGGACCGCCGCATGTCGCGGGCCTCGACCATCGTCCGCGACGGCGGGCTGGAAGCGGCCGTCGAATACTACCAGAACCAGCCGACGCCCTCGCTGGTCATGGTCGAGACGGCCGACAGCGCCCAGCGCCTGCTGCACCTGCTCGACAGCTTGGCCCAGGTCTGCGACCCGGGCACCAAGGTGGTCGTGCTGGGCCAGACCAACGACATCGCCCTCTATCGCGAGCTGATGCGTCGCGGGGTCAGCGAGTACCTGACCCAGCCGCTGGGCCCGCTGCAGGTGATCCGCGCCGTCGGCGGCCTGTATGCCGACCCGTCCGCGCCGTTCGTCGGCCGCCAGATCGCCTTCGTCGGCGCCAAGGGCGGGGTGGGGGCCTCGACGCTCTCGCACAACTTCGCCTGGGCGATGGCCGAGAAGATGCAGACCGCCACGGTGCTGGTCGATCTGGACCTGGCCTTCGGCACCGCCGGCCTCGACTTCAACCAGGATCCGCTGCAGGGCGTGCTGGACGCGCTGAGCCAGCCCGACCGCCTGGACCCGGTGCTGATGGACCGGATGATGGTCCGCTGCGGCGATCGCCTGTCCCTGTTCGCCGCGCCCGCCGCGCTGGACGACGACTACGAGATCAGCGCCGACGCCTATGAGGAAGTGACCCAGAAGATCCGCGGCGCCGCGCCCTTCGTGGTGCTGGACCTGCCGCACGTCTGGAACGCCGCCGCCCGCCGCGTGCTGGTCGGCTCGGACGACCTGGTGGTGGTGGCGACGCCCGACCTGGCGTCCCTGCGCAACGCCAAGAACATCATCGACCTGGTCAAGGGCTCGCGCCCCAACGACGTGCCGCCGCGCCTCGTCTTGAACCAGGTCGGCGTGCCCGGCCGTCCCGAAATCCCGGTGAAGGACTTCGGCGAAGCCCTGGGCGTCCAGCCTTCGCTGGTGCTGCCGTTCGACCCCAAGCCCTACGGCCTGGCGGCCAACAACGGCCAGATGCTGGCCGAGGTGGCGCCCAAGTCGAAGGCCGCCGAGGGGCTGGAGCACCTGGCCCGCCTGATTAGCCGCCGCGAGCCGCCGCCCTCGCAGAAATCGTCCATGCTCTCGGGCCTGTTCAAGAAGAAGTAGATGTTCGGCAAGCGCGACCAGACAGCTCCCGCCGAACAGAAGGCGCCGCCCCCCGCTCCGGCGGGCGGCGCAGCCATCGCCACGCGTCCGCAGCGGGTCGAGCCCGCCGCCGCGCCTCAGGCTCCGGCGCCGAAGGTCAACAGCCCGTCGGCCAAGGGCGGCCCCGCGCCGAAGGCGACCGCGGGCCTGGATCAGCTGCGCGCCGCGCAGGGCGCCGCCGCCGCCCAGACGACCAACATCGTCCGTGAGCAGAGCGACTACTACCACGCCACCAAGACCACGATCTTCAACGCGCTGCTGAACACCATCGACCTGAGCCAGCTGGCCCAGCTCGACCAGAAGCAGGCCGCCGAGGAGATCCGCGACATCGTCGCCGAGCTGGTGGCGATCAAGAACGTCTCGATGTCGGTCTCCGAGCAGGAGCACCTGGTCCAGGACATCATCAACGACGTCCTCGGCTATGGTCCGCTGGAGCCTCTGCTGGCCCGCGACGACATCGCCGACATCATGGTCAATGGCGCCCACCGCGTGTTCATCGAAGTGGGCGGCAAGGTCCAGCTGACCAATGTCCGCTTCCGCGACAACATGCAGCTGATGAACATCTGCCAGCGGATCGTCAGCCAGGTCGGCCGCCGCGTCGACGAAAGCTCGCCGATCTGCGACGCCCGTCTGCCCGACGGCTCTCGTGTCAACGTCATCGCCCCGCCCTTGGCTCTGGATGGTCCGACCCTGACCATTCGTAAGTTCAAGAAGGACAAGCTGACGATGAAGAACCTGGTGGAGTTCGCCTCCATCAGCCCGGAAGGGGCGCGGGTTCTGGGCGTCATCGGCGCCTGCCGCTGCAACATCGTCATCTCCGGCGGTACGGGTTCGGGCAAGACGACCTTGCTCAACACCATGACCGCCTTCATCGACCCCACCGAACGGGTCGTGACCTGCGAAGACGCCGCCGAACTGCAGCTGCAGCAGCCGCACGTGGTGCGCCTGGAAACCCGTCCGCCGAACCTGGAAGGTTCCGGCTCGGTGACCATGCGGGATCTGGTCAAGAACTGTCTGCGGATGCGTCCCGAACGCATCATCGTCGGTGAAGTCCGTGGCCCGGAGGCCTTCGACCTCCTCCAGGCCATGAACACCGGCCACGACGGCTCGATGGGCACGCTGCACGCCAACAGCCCGCGCGAAGCCATCAGCCGTATCGAGAGCATGATCACGATGGGCGGCTACGGCCTGCCCTCCAAGACCATCAAGGAGATGATCGTCGGCTCGGTCGACGTCATCGTCCAGGCCGCCCGTCTGCGCGACGGTTCGCGCCGCATCACCCACATCACCGAGGTGGTCGGCCTGGAAGGCGACGTGATCGTCACCCAGGACCTCTTCGTCTACGAGATCACGGGCGAAGACGAGCATGGCAAGGTCGTGGGCAAGCACCGCTCGACCGGCATCGCCCGTCCGCGCTTCTGGGACCGCGCCCGCTATTACGGCCTGGAGCGCGAGCTGGCCGAAGCCCTCGACGCGGCGGAGTAGGCGGCGATGCTGTTCATCCTCGCCGGGATCCTGGGCTTCATCACCATCGCGGGCCTCGGCTTCGCCTTCGCGGGCGGTGACAGCAGCTCGACCAAGGCCGCCAAGCGCGCCCAGCTGATCGCCAGCGGCGGCGAGCGCCAGGTCGCCGTGCGCGCCAAGGCCGCCGCCAACACGCCCGACGCCCGCCGCCAGAACATCCTGAAGGCGCTCAAGGAACAGGAGCGCAAGCAGAAGAAGGCCACGCTGAGCATCGGCTCGCGCATGCAGGCCGCGGGCCTGGGCGACAACATCAGGGCGTTCTGGATCGTCAGCGGCGTGCTGGGCGTGGTCGTCGCGCTGATCGTCCTGCTGCTGGGCCAGAACCCGCTGTTTGCGCTGCTGGGCGGTTTCGCCGCCGGCCTGGGCCTGCCGCGCTGGGTGCTGGGCTTCCTGGCCAAGGGCCGCACCAAGAAGTTCACCGAGTCCTTTTCCGACGCCATCGACATCATCGTGCGCGGCATCAAGTCGGGCCTGCCGGTCCACGACTGCCTGAAGATCATCGGCAAGGAGAGCCCCGAGCCGCTGGGCGGCGAGTTCCGCACCCTGACCGAGAACATCGCCATGGGCGTGCCGATGGATGTGGCCCTGGAGAAGATGTACGAGCGCATGCCGACCAACGAGCTGCGCTTCTTCTCGATCGTGCTGGGCATCCAGGCCAAGACCGGCGGCAATCTGGCCGAGGCGCTGGGCAACCTCTCCACCGTCCTGCGCGCGCGCAAGCTGATGAAGGAGAAGATCAAGGCGCTGTCGGCCGAAGCCGTGGCGTCGGCCTCGATCATCGGCTCCCTGCCGCCGGCGGTGGTCGGCCTGATCAGCATCACGTCGCCCGCCTACATGAAGCCCATGTTCACCGATCCGCGCGGCCACATGCTGCTGCTGCTCGGCGCGTTCCTGATGGGCCTTGGCATCTTCGTGATGCGCAAGATGATCAACTTCAAGTTCTGAGGGGAGGGCCGCCGTGAAGATCGTCGACACCCTGACCAATCCCTCGAACCTGCTGACGGCGTTCATCGCCGTGGTGACGTTCGCCACGATCATCACCCTGGCCTCGCCGGTGATGCGCGACAACAATCTGGAAGGCCGCCTGAAGTCGGTGGCCAACCGCCGCGAGGAGCTGCGCCGGCGCTCGCGCCAGAACATCGCCTCGCGCGGCGCCGCGCCCAGCGGCAGCAGCCTGCGCCACACCGACGAGGGCCTCTACAAGAACGTCGTCGAGCGGCTGCAGCTGTCGCGGTTGCTGGAGGATCCCAAGGTCGTCGACAAGCTGGCCCAGGCCGGCTTCCGCGGCCCGCGCCCGGTCAGCACCTTCTATTTCTTCCGCTTCGCCGCGCCGTTCATCTTCGCCGCGGTGGTGGGACTGTACCTCAATGTGGTCAACGGCTTTGGCATGCTGCCGATGCAGAAGCTGACCGCCTGCGTGTTCGCCCTGGCGGCGGGCTACTATGCGCCCAACCTCTACATCAGCAACGTCGCCCAGAAGCGTCGCGAGTCGATCGTGGCGGCCTTCCCTGACTCGCTGGACCTGCTGCTGATCTGCGTGGAAAGCGGCATGTCGATCGAGGCGGCCATCCAGAAGGTCGGGGCCGAGGTCGGCGGCCAGTCGATGGAGCTGGCCGAGGAGCTGTCCTTGCTCACCGCCGAGCTGTCATACCTGCCCGACCGCCGCCAGGCCTATGAGAACCTGGCGCGCCGGACCAACCATCCCGGCATCAAGTCGGTGGCCACGGCCATGATCCAGGCCGAGCGCTACGGCACGCCGCTGGGCACCGCCCTGCGCGTCATGGCCAAGGAAAACCGCGAGATGCGCCTGTCGGCCGCCGAGAAGAAGGCCGCGGCCCTGCCGGCTCAGCTGACCGTGCCGATGATCCTGTTCTTCCTGCCGGTGCTGTTCATCATGATCCTGGGTCCGGCGATCATGAAGGTGCAGGACATCTTCGGAAAGCACTGAGGGGCCGGTCGCCGGCTCCTCAAAACCCAAAGACGCCTCAGGCCTCGGCTTCGCAGTCGCTGCGCACCAGGGTGGCGCTGCTGTAGGCGAAGTAGTGCGTGCAGCGCTGGCCGCCGCGCAGGGTCTGATGGGGAATGATGTCGCCGGCGGCGATGATCTCGCGCAGCTCGGTGCGACCGTCGCCGTTCCAGTCCATCACCTGCCAGTCGTAGCCGCGATTGATGATCGCGGTGGCGAGATACGCGGAGTACACGGTCGGCGCGGCCACCAGGGCCAGCGCGCTCAGGGCGAATCTCTTGCGCATCGGAGGTTCCTCAAGGCGAGCGCGGGCTTGATACACCAATCCTGAATTGAGCGTGGCGCGCCTTTTGCCGCAGCCAAGGTCCCGCCGTATCGTTCTGGGACAGACCATGCTTGGTGAAAAAGTGACCTCTCGCCGTATCGTGCGCGGCATGGCCGACGAGGAGGAGGGCAACGCCGCCGTCGAGATGGCGCTGCTGGCGGCCCTGGCGGCGTTCTTCGCCTTCACGATGAAGCATGTGCTGGCCACGCCGCTGCTGAACGGCTTCACCAAGGCGGCCCAGGTGCTCAGTCAGGCTTTGGCGGGCTGATCGCGCCGCGCACGACGGTCAGCGACCACGGCGGCAGCTCTACCGGCGTCGTTCCATCCTGGCGCAGCGTCAGCGGCGGCAGGTCCAGGGACGGCCGGCTCTGCTCGTCGGCGTCCTTCCAGGCATAGCGCGAGCGGTCGTAGCGCCAGATCTCGACGGGGCCGGAAAAGCGCCGCGCGGCGCCCTGTCCCTGAAACGCGATCGAGGCCGTGTGGGCGGCTTTGGGATCGCGGTTGACCAGCATCAGGCTCCAGCGCCCGTCGGGCCGGCGGACGGCGTAGGCGCTGACCGGCGAGCGGCCCTTGTCGTCGCGGACGCTGGCGGCCGCCGGCCAGACCTGGTGCTCGCCATGGCCCGGCTGGCTCCAGGCGTTGGTCAGCAGCCAGGCGGCATAGAAGGTCGGGCTGGGCCACTTGGCCTGGCCGTTCTCGTCAGTCTGCCAGGTCATCATGTTGCCGTAGCCGGCGCAGGCCTGGTGCTGGTTGATCGGGGTGTTGGGCGTGTAGCCGAACAGGAAGGCCTGGGACCCGCCGCGGGCCATGAAGCGCCCGACGATGTCGGCGTTCAGCAGGGCGGCCGGGATCTCCGACATCACCCGTCCCGAATAGGCCGAGAAACCGTACTCGCTGATCACCAGCGGCGTGTCGGCCGGCACGTGGTCGTCGCGCAGGCGCTGCAGCGCCGCGTCCATGACCGCGTCGTGGTCCAGGAGCTTGCCGGCCACGTCGCCGCAGACGTCGTCGAACGGATAGTGCTCGAAAGAGACGAAGCCCAGGTCTTTCAGCCGGCCTCGCGCGGCCAGGGCGTCGACGAAGCGGCGGGTCCACGAGCGGTCCTCGCCGGCGTCCGGCCCCCACATCTCGGCGACCGCGTTTTGCAGGCTCGGGCCGCCGAGGATCAGCTTCGGGTCCACCGTATGCACGGCGTCGGCCATCTGGATGTACAGCGCCGCATAGTCCTCGGGCGCGTTGTACTGGCCGTCGGCCTCCTCGCCGATCTCGACCTGGGTGACGGGATAGCCGCGCCGCTTCAGCCAGCGGATCTGGGCGGCGACATTGTCGGGGGTGTCGAACAGCGCCCCGACCGGGACCATCATCGGCAGGCCGTTGGTCAGCCCGCTGCGATAGACGAGATCCAGGCCCGGCTGTTCCAGATCCAGGTTCTTGTCGACCGCCCGGTGCCAGGGATCGGTCGAGGACACGTGCATGACGCTCTGGGTCGTGCGCGAGCGACCCTTGCGGATCACGTCGTGAAAGCCCTGGGCGTCCAGCGTCCCGAACCCGACCTCGGCCAGGGCGTAGCCCAGCCCGTCGCGGACGTCCTTGGCGCCCTTCGGCGCGGTTCCGGACGCGCGGCTCATCAGCACCCGCACCATCACCGTCGAGATCGGCGCGTCGGCCAGCTTCAGCGTCGCGACGCCGCCGGTCGCGCCGCGCACGTCGCCGTGCGGGAAGGTCACCCAGCGACCGTCCGGGTCCCAGTCGTCGTGACCGGTCCAGTACTGCACCTGGTAGTCGACCGCGTAGGGCGTGGCCCAGGTCAGCCGCGCGGCGTCGATGGCCTTGGCCTGCCCCAGCTCCGCCGCCAGCCACTGCGGTCGCGCCGGAGCCTTGGTGTAGCGGCTGTCGAGATACGGGTTCGATTTCCAGAAGGTCTTGGCGTCGCCGTCGTTCAGCCGCGAATAGCCATCGTTGTTGGCGTTGTCGTTGGTCATGCCGCGCCGGGGCAGGTCGTAGCCGTGCGACAGCAGGATCGGCGCGCCGGGCTTGTCGCTGGAGGTCCAGTAGCCCTGGGCGTGGGCCGGATCGCTCCACCGGCCCTGCGGGTTCCAGTGCCAGGCCTGGCCGCCCAGCTCGGTGCGCAGGCGGTAGGTGATCCGCGCCAGCCCCGCCGCCTTCATCGCCTTCACGTTATGGGGCGTATAGGTCGCCGCCACCTCGCCCCGGCCCATCCCGTCCAGCCCGCCGCCGAACGCCTCGTCCGGCCGGAAGATGTTGAGCGGCTTGCCGGCGGAGAGGTCGACGACGACCTGGTCGGGAATGGGGGGCAGGGCGGCGATCACGGTGCAGGTTTCGCCCTGGCTTGCGGCGAAGGCAAGGCGGCTAGGCCGCCACCGCCTCCAGCTCCGCCATCACCTCATCCGACAGCACCACATCCGCCGCCGCCAGGTTCTCGCGCAGGTGGCCGACCGACGAGGTCCCGGGGATCAGCAGGATGTTGGGCGAGCGGCGCAGCAGCCAGGCCAGGGCTACCTGCATGGGCGTCGCGCCCAGCTGCTCGGCTACCGCCGACAGGGCCGTCGACTGCACCGGCGAGAAGCCGCCCAGCGGGAAGAACGGCACATAGGCGATTCCGGCCTGGGCCAGTTCGTCGACCAACGCGCCGTCGTGGCGATGGACCAGGTTGTACAGGTTCTGGACGCAGGCGATGTCGGTGACGCCCCGCGCCTCGGCGATCTGGGCCGTGGTGACGTTGCTGACGCCGATGTGGCGCACCAGGCCCTCGCGCTTGAGGTCGGCTAGCACGCCGACTTGCTCGGCGATCGAACCCTCGGCCGGACCCATGCCGAACATGGCGCGGTAGTTGACGACGTCCAGCGCCTCCAGCCCCAGGCGCTTGAGGTTGTCGTGTACGGCCGAGCGCAGTTCGGCGGGCGTCTGGGCGGGCAGCCACGAGGCGTCGTCGCCCCGTCGCGCGCCGATCTTGGTGACGATCACCAGGTCGTCGGCATAGGGATGCAGCGCCTCGCGGATGATCTCGTTGGTGACGTAGGGGCCGTAGTAGTCGCTGGTGTCGATGTGGTTGACGCCCAGGGCGATGGCCTCGCGCAGCACGGCCACGGCGGCGGCGCGGTCCCTGGGCGGGCCGAACACGTGCGGGCCGGCCAGCTGCATGGCGCCGTAACCCAGCCGCCGGACGGTGCGGTCACCCAGTTGGAAAGTTCCAGCCTTGTCGATGGCGGTCATGCTGCTCGTTCCTTGCGTTGTGGAGCGAGGCGTAGCATCTGAAGAATCCTTCAGTTTTGGAATTCGCTTTCGATGACCGCCCTCGCAGCGCCCCTGAAGCCCCGCAAACAGCCGGTCCAGGCCCGGTCGGCCGCCACGATCGAGGCGCTGCACACCGCCGTGATTCAGGTTCTGATCCGCGAGGGTCTCAGCCGTTGCACCACCACGCGGATCGCCGAGCGGGCCGGCATGTCGGTGGGCAGCGTCTACCAATACTACCCCAACCGCGACGCCCTGCTGGCGGCGGTGCTGGAGCGGCATCTCAGCGACATCGCCGACGCCATGGTCCAGGTCTGCCTGGATAGCCGCGGCCTGCCGATCGCCCAGATGGCCAGCGCCTTGGTCGAGACCTACATGGCCGCCAAGCTGCGCGACGCGGGCGAGTCCAAGGCGCTGTATGCGGTGGCGGGCGAGCGCGGCGGGTTCGAGCTGGCGGGGCGGGTCTACAAGCGCATCGAGGCGGCGGTCACGGCCCTGCTGGCCACCGCGCCGGACGCCAAGTTCGAGGATCCGGCCATGACGGCCTCGATCGCGCTCAACGCCCTGGTCGGGCCGGTGCGCTCGATCCTGGACGGCCAGGCCACCCCCGAGTTCGAGGCGCGGCTGCAGGGCCAGCTGGTGCTGTTGCTGACGTCGTATCTGCAGACCGGGAAGGCCTGAGAGCCGCTACTGCCCGCCGCCGCTGCGCAGGGCGTCCCAGCTACGGCCGGCGCCGGCCTGGCCGATGGCGGCGCGGAGGTAGGCCAGGTTGTTGTTGACCTGCTCGGGCGGCAGGTCGGCGCGGGCCAGCTTCTCGGCTTCCGGCAGGCGGCCTTGCAGGCCGACCACCAGGGCCAGGTTCTGGCGCACCTGGATCCCGGCCGAGGGCAGGGTGGCGGCGCGGCGCAGCTGGGTCTCGGCGCCGGCCAGGTCGCCCTTGGCGGCCAGGTGCATGGCGTAGTTGGCCAGCGGCGTGGCTTCGGTCGGCGCCAGCGCCAGCGCTTGTCGATGGGCGGCCTCGGACTCGTCGTCGCGCTCGGCCTGCTCATAGGCCACGCCCAGCAGGGTCAGCGGACGCCAGTCCTTGGGATTGAGGGCGGCGGCCTTGCGGGCCGGCTCGATGGCGTAGAAGCCCTGGCCGCGGGCGATATGAGCGCGGGCCAGTTCCAGCAGCAGCGCGGTGTCGTCGGGGCGAGCCACCAGGGCCTTGGTCGCGGCTTCGGCGGCCTCGTCATTGCGGCCCAGGCTGCGCAGCGAGCGCGCCAGGCCGGCGCCGGCCTCGGCGTCGGACGGGTCGGCCTCAAACTCGGCGCCCCAGAAGGCCGACTGGGCCAGCGGGTCCAGGCGGCGGGCCTCGGCGCGCTGTTGCGGCGAGGCCTTTACCGGCGCGGCCTTGGCGGCTTCCGCCGGCTTGGGCGCGTCAGCGGCGAAGGCGGCCGGCGCGATCAGCAGAAAGGCCGGGGCCAGCAGGGTTGCGACGAGGGCGCGGTTGCGACACATGAAAGACATGTCTCCAGAAGGTTCGCCCATTGTCCGGGCGCGGCCCTCAAGGAATCGTTAAGCATAATTTTAAAGGGTTCCGCCGATGTCCGACGCGACGCATCCGATCCTGGCCTCGGCGCAAGGGCAGGCGATCCCGGTCCATCCGGTGAGCGAGGCCGAGCTCGAGGGCTTCCTGGCCAGAAAGCGAGCGCCGGTAAGGACTTACGCCGCCGCCAACACGTTCGCCGCCAAGACCGGACAGGTGCTGGCGGTCCCCGGATCCAGCGGTGCGGTCGAGCAGGTGCTGCTGGGAACGGGTTCCGGCCGCGTTGATCTGTCGCTGTTTCGCACCCTGGCGGGCAAGCTGCCGGCCGGCGAATACGCGCTGTCCAAGCTGCCCAAGGGGATCGACGCCAGCGAGGCGGCCCTGGCCTTCGCGCTCGGGACCTACCGCTTCGACCGCTACAAGAAGCGCGGCGAGCCGATCGCGCGCCTGGTCGCGGCCAAGGGCGTCGACGTCGCCCAGGTGACCGCCTTCGCCCACGCCTGCGCCCTGGCGCGCGACATGGTCAACACCCCGGCCAACGACATGGGGCCGCTGCAGATCGAGACCATCGCCCGCGAGATCGCCGAGAAGTACGGCGCGACCATCGCTGTGGTCACCGGCGATGACCTGCTGGCCCAGGGCTACCCCGCCGTCCACGCCGTCGGCCGCGCCGCCGTTGAGGCCCGCGCGCCCCGCATGATCGAGATCACCTGGGGCGATGCTTCGCACCCCGTCGTGGCGTTAGTCGGCAAGGGCGTGGTGTTCGACACCGGCGGCCTCGACATCAAACCCTCGGCCGGCATGCGGCTGATGAAGAAGGACATGGGCGGCGCCGCCCACGCCCTGGCTCTGGGGCGAATGGTGATGGAGGCCGGTCTGCCTGTGCGCCTGGTCATCCTGACGCCGGTGGTCGAGAACGCCATCGCCGGCGACGCCATGCGGCCGGGCGACGTCCTCCAGACCCGCGCCGGCCTGACCGTCGAAGTCGGCAATACCGACGCCGAGGGCCGCCTGATCCTGGCCGACGCCCTGACCCGCGCCGCCGAGCTGAAGCCGGCCCTGACCCTGGACTTCGCCACGCTCACGGGCGCGGCGCGCATGGCTATGGGGCCATTCGTGATCCCGTTCTGGACGCCCGACGACAAGCTGGCCGGCCAGATCGAGACGGCTTCGAAGACCGTTTCCGACGCCCTCTGGCGTATGCCCCTGACCGACGCCTATCGCGAGGCCCTGGACAGCGACATCGCCGACCTGAAGAACGATCCCGACGCCTGGGCGCAGGCCGGCGCCACCACGGCGGCCCTGTTCCTGCAACGATTTGCTCCGAAGGGGGAGGATGTGGGACCCTGGGTCCACTTCGACGTCTTCGCCTGGAACCCCAAGGGCCGCCCCGGATTCCCGGTAGGCGGGGAAGTCCAGGCCATCCGCGCCGCCTTCGCCATGCTCAAGGGCCGTTTCGCATGACTTTGGATACCCGGATCACCCTGGCCCGCCCCGATCTCGCCGACCAGCGCCTGGAAGGCCTGGCCCCGGCCGAGCGCTATGCGCCCAGCCGCGTGATGGTCTGCGCCGCGCCCGCCACGGCGATCCGCGCGACCCCGGCGGCCGACGCCGAGCAGTGGGACCAGCTCCTGTTCGGCGAGGTCTTCCGCGTGCTGGAGGACCAGGACGGCTTCGCCTGGGGCCAGGCCGCCCGCGACGGCTATGTGGGCTATGTCGCGATGTCGGACCTGGTCGAGCAGGGCCACCCGCCGACCCACGCCGTCTCGGCGATCCGCACCTACGCCTTCAGCAAGCCCGACATCAAGTCGCGACCGGAGGGGCTCTACAGCCTCAACAGTCTCGTGACGATCGAGGCCCGCGAGGGCCGCTTCGCCAAGGGCATGGGCGCCGGCTGGTTCGTCGAGGCGCACCTGACGCCCATCGGCCGGGGCGAGAAGGACTACGTGTCGGTCGCCGAACGCTTCCTGGGCGCGCCCTACCAGTGGGGCGGCCGCGAGAGCCTGGGCCTGGACTGCTCGGGCCTGGTGCAGCAAGCGCTCTACGCCTGCAACCGGGCGTGCCCGCGGGATACCGACATGCAGCGGGGCTTCTTCGCGGAGGTGGCCGAGGGTGACCGCCGGCGCGGCGACCTGGTGTTCTGGAAGGGCCACGTGGCGGTGCTGCTGGATGCGGACACCATCCTCCATGCTAACGCTCATCACATGGCGACGGCCGTGGAGCCGCTGGCGGAAGCGGTGGCTCGGATCGAGGGTACGCCGACGGGCGGCGTGCTGGGGTACCGGCGGGTTTGACTTTAGCGAGGCGGCTCCTTGAAACCCTCTCTCTATGAGAGAGGGGTTTTTAGGGCCTGTCCCCCGCTACCGCCGCCGGGCGCACCTGCTCCAGCACCCCGTACTGCGCCGCGAGCATCGCCAGGTTCGGGTCATGTCCCACCCGCGCCAGCGGCAAATACGCCTTCTTAGGCGCGACGATCTCATCGAAATACGCCTTGGACACCTCAGGCGGCGTCACCAGGTCTTCGTCGCCTTGGATCAGGTAGACCGGCATGGCGAACCGCGTTCCCAGCTTCCGTAGGTCGATGCCCGGGCCGATGCCGTCCCCCGCCGCGCCGACGAACTGGAAGAACGAGTAGTCCTCGCCCGCCTCATAGGCGGCCTCGTAGGCGGGCGTGTCGTAGCCCGGCGCGAAGGCGAACCAGCCCTTGGGCGGGGCGTCGGATTTTAGGGCTTCGTACTTGCGGGTGATGCGGCGCAGGATCCCGAAGGCGCGAGGATTGGTCCAGGGCGGCGGACCCAGGGCCTTCAACTTGTCCAGGGAGTCCGTGTCGCCGGCCGCCGTGGCCAGCGTCGTCGCCTGCGCGTAGCCGATCTTCACATTGGCCTGGTAGTCGACCAGCTGTCCGGTGCCGACATAGGCGTGGAACAGGTCCGGCGCGGCCATGGCCATGTTCGTCGCCAGGGCCGAGCCACACGAGCCGCCCATCAGGATGACCTTGCGCTTGCCGAACCGCGCGCTGGCCCAGCGGGCCATCTCGACGCCATCGGCGGTCAGGCGCTGCATCGTCAGCACCTCGCCCTCGGCCGGCTTATTGGCCTCATAGGTCTTGCCCGACCCACGCTGGTCCCACTGCACGACGGTGAAGGCCTTGGTCCACGCGCCGAACAGGGTGTGGGCGAAGGGGGTGTTGGGATTGCCCGGGCCGCCGTGGACGATCAGCACCACCGGGTTGGCGCAGTCCTGACCCTCGACCAGGACCCATTGCTTGAGGCCGCCGATCTCGACATAGCCCTGCTGGTCGACTGACTGGCCGGGGCCCTTGCAGGCGGGGCTGAGCGTTTCGGCCGCCGCCACGTTTCCGAACGCCAGCGCCACCAGCGCCGCCGCGACCAAGCCCAGAACCCTCATGACGCCCCCAGATCACAAAACGCGAACAAGTCAGGCTCTAGCACTCAAGGTTTAGGCGCGCGCAACAAAAAGGCCGCGGAGCTTTCGCTGCGCGGCCTCTTCGAAGACGTTGCCGAAGGCTTAGGCCTTCGGCGGCGCCGTGTTGCCACCAGCGGCCGGAGCCGCCGGCGCGGCGGCAGCGCCCGGGGCCGGAGCGGTCGCACCGCCCGGAGCGGCCGGGGCGCCGGCGGCGGGAGCGCCCGCTTCCGGAGCCGCGCCAGCAGCCGGAGCCGCGGCGGCGGCGGCCGGACGCGGCGGCGGGACTGGCAGCTTGGAGCCCAGGCTGTGCAGGTAGGCGATGACCGCGATGCGATCTTCCGGTTTCTTCAGACCCACGAAGGTCATGTTGGTGCCGGGGACGTCCTTACCCGGGGCCTTCAGGAAGGTGTACAGCGCGTCGTAGTCCCAGATCGGGGTCTTCGCGGCGAAGTCCTTCATGGCGCCCGAATAGTTGTAGGCCGGGTGGGCGGCGGGCTTGCGGCCCACGACGTCCCACAGGCCCGGGCCGGTGGCGTTGGCGTCCGAAGCGTCCAGCTTGTGGCACGCGGCGCACTTGGCCGAGACGGCTTCACCGGCGGCCACGTTGGCCGGGGTCAGGACCGCGTTCCAATCGGGCGGGGTGTCGACCGCGGCGGCGCCGCCGGCCGATTCTTCCTGGACCGCGATCTCGTAGCCGGCCTTTTCGACTTCATGCTTCTTGAAGACGATGTCCGACGCTTCACGCAGACCGAAAATAACGAGGCCGGTCAGCAGCACGCCGCCAGCGATCTTGTTGAACGTCAGGTCGCTCATTTCAGCCTAGTCAGCCTCTTGTCGGCCCACCCGAGAGCGGGCTTGAAACCCGCGCGCCGGAATCGAGAAGACGAGTCCCCAGCGCGCGTCATGTTGCGCTCGCGTCTCTTACACGCTACCGCCCCTCGCGCAACCGGTCCGCAAAGATTTGAAGCCATGAACCCGATCGTTCTGATCCCCGCGCGCATGGCGGCGACGCGTCTGCCGGGCAAGCCGCTGGCCGACATCGGCGGCGTTCCGATGATCGTCCGCGTGCTGAAGCAGGCTCTGGCGGCCAATATCGGCCCCGTGGCCGTGGCCGCGGGCGATCCGGAAATCGTCGAGGCCGTTCAAGCCGCTGGCGGCGTGGCGGTGCTGACCGATCCCGACCTGCCGTCCGGCTCGGACCGCATCCTGGCGGCCCTGGCGCAGCTGGATCCCCAGTTCGAGCACGACGTGGTCATCAACCTGCAGGGCGACATGCCGTTCGTCGATCCGGCCGTCCTGTCCGACTGCGCCCGGATACTTAAGGAGTTCGACGACGCCGACATCGCCACCGTCGTGGCGCCGGAAGCCTCGCCCGCCGACCGGTCGAATCCCGACGTGGTCAAGGCCGTGCTGGCCATGGAGGACGACGGGACGAGCGGCCGCGCGCTCTATTTCACCCGCTCGACCCTCTATGGCGACGCGCCCGTGTGGCGCCACATCGGCATCTACGGCTATCGCCGCGAGGCGCTGGTGGTGTTCAACGACGCCGCCCCCTCGGCCCTCGAAAAGCGCGAGAAGCTGGAGCAACTGCGCGCCATGGAGCTGGGCCTGACCATCCGCGCGGCGGTGGCGCAGACCGCCCCGATCTCCGTCGACAATCCTTCTGATCTAGAAGCCGCACGAAAGCAGGCCTGATGAGCATCCTCAAGAAGATCGCCTTCCAGGGCGAGCCCGGCGCCAACAGCCACGAGGCGTGCCGGACCTACTTCCCGGACTACGAGGCCTATCCCTGCAAGACGTTCGAGGAAGCGTTCGAGGCCATCAAGACCGGCGTCGCGGCGCTGGGCATGATCCCGATCGAGAACTCGATCGCCGGCCGCGTCGCCGACGTCCACCACCTGCTGCCGGCCTCGGGCCTGAAGATCATCGGCGAGCGCTTCAAGCCGATCCGCTTCCAGTTGATGGCCAACAAGGGCGTCAAGCTGGAGGACGTGAAGGTGGTCAGCTCGATGCCGATCGCGCTCAGCCAGTGCCGCAATAGCTTGAAGCGCCTGGGCGTCGAGACCGAGGCCGCCGGCGACACGGCCGGCGCGGCCAAGGCCCTGGCCCTGAAGCCCAACCCGACCCACGCCGCCGTCGCCCCGGCCCTGGCCGCCGAGATCTACGGCCTGGACATCCTGGCCCGCGACATCGAGGACGAGCGCCACAACACCACCCGCTTCCTGGTGATGACGGCCGACAAGACCCCGCCGGCCCCGGACTTCACCCACCGCTGCGTGACCAGCTTCGTGTTCCGCGTCCGCAACCTGCCGGCGGCGCTCTATAAGGCGCTGGGCGGTTTCGCGACCAACGGCGTCAACATGACCAAGCTGGAAAGCTACATGGAGGGCGGGGCGTTCACCGCGACCTTCTTCTACGCCGAGGTCGACGGCCGGCCGGAGGACCGCAGCCTGGCCCTGGCGCTGGACGAGCTGAAGTTCTTCTCCGAGCGGTTCGAGATCCTGGGGGTCTATCCGGCCGATCCGTTCCGGGATCGGGGCCAGGCCTAGCCCTCCCCGAACGGCACCCTTTCCGATACCGGCGTTCTGCGTCTACCCTCCTCGCAAAAGACGGGGAGGGTTCACGTGAACAGTTCGATGATCGCGCCGGTGATGGCGCTGGTGGCCTGGTCGCTGGTGATGTGGGTGTGGATGTACATCCAGCGCATTCCGGCCATGCAGAAGGCCGGGGTCAAGCCGCAGGACGCCCGGTTCCCGGGCTCGCTGGACGTGCTGCCCGACACCGCCCGCCAGGCGGCCGACAACTACAACCACCTTATGGAGCAGCCGACGATCTTCTACGCGGCGGCGCTGGCCATCCAGGTCGCGGGCCACGCCGACGACACGGGCGTCAAGCTGGCCTGGGCCTATGTGATCGTGCGCGTGCTGCACAGCGTGCTGCAGGTCAGCGTCAACCTGGTCCCGGTGCGGTTCCTGCTGTTCACGATCTCGACGGGGGTGCTGGCGGCGATGGTGGTGCGGGAGCTGATGCGAATCTTTTGACCCCTCTCTCATGGAGGGAGGGGGCTCGCTTTGCCGCTAGTTGGCGTCCAGCCCGATATCCAGCACCGGCGCCGAGTGCGTCAGCGCGCCCACGCTGATCACGTCCACCCCCGTCTCGGCGATCGCCCGGACCGTGGTCAGGTTCACCCCGCCCGAGGCCTCCAGCACCGCCCGGCCCTTGGCCAGGCGCACGGCCTGCGCCAGGTCCGCCAGGCTGAAGTTGTCCAGCATCACCACGTCCGGCCCGTGCTTGAGGGCCTCCTCCAGCTGGTCCAGGCCGTCGACCTCGACTTCCACCTTCACCAGGTGGCCGGCATGCGCCCGCGCCCGGCGGACGGCTTCGCCAACGCCGCCGCAGGCGGCGACGTGGTTGTCCTTGATCAGGATGGCGTCATCCAGGCCGAAGCGGTGGTTGACCCCGCCGCCGCAGCGGACGGCGTACTTCTCCAGCGCCCGCAGGCCCGGGGTGGTCTTGCGCGTGTCGACGATGGTCGCGCCCGTGCCCTCGACCAGGCGGACGAAGGTGCGGGTCAGGGTGGCGATGCCGGAGAGGCGGCCCAGCAGGTTCAGGCCGGTGCGCTCGGCGGCCAGCACGGCGCGGGCGTTGCCCTCGGCCTTGGCGAGCACCGTGCCGGGCAGCACGTCCGCGCCATCCGGCGTCATGACCTCGAAGGTCGCGGTCGGATCGAGCGCGGCCAGCGACAGGCGCGCACAGGACAGGCCCGAGACCCGGCCGTCCTGGCGGCTGGCCCAGACGACCGACAGGCGCGCGTCCGGATTGATGCAGGCCTGGCCGGTGATGTCGCCGGCCCGGCCCAGGTCCTCGGCCAAGGCGAGGTCGACGATCGGGCGGACGAGGATGTCGTCGAGAGGCTGGATCATTCGGCGGCGTAGCGGACGCTGGCGTCCGTATTCTCCAAGGTCACGAAGGTGCGCGCGGGCTCGGCCGTGGCCGGGAAGTCGCGGCGATAGTGGCCGCCGCGGCTTTCCTGGCGGGCCAGGGCGGCGTCGACGATCAGCCGGGCGGCGACCAGCGGCGGGCAGGGGCCGTAGGCGGGCTCCAGGGCGTCGATCTGTTCCAGCAGGCGGGTCAGGCCCGCTTCGTCGCGGATCACGCCGGCGTCGCGGCTCATGGCCTTGCGCAGCACCTGGAAGGCGGCGTCGGGCAGGTCGGGCAGGGGCTCCAGGCTGAGCGGTTCGCCGCCGCTTACGCCCTCGGCCGCCGCCGCATGGCCGGCGCGGGCGCCGAACACGGCCGCTTCCAGCAGGCTGTTGGAGGCCAGGCGGTTGGCGCCCTGCACGCCGGTCGAGGCGCACTCGCCGGCGGCGTAGAGGCCCGGCAGACTGGCGCGGCCGTCCAGGTCGGTGGCGACGCCGCCCATGTGGTAGTGCACGGCCGGGACGACGGGGATCATCTCGCGGCGCGGGTCCAGGCCGCCGGCGCGGCAGGCCTCGAACACGGCCGGGAATTCCTTGGGGAAGTGCGGGCCGACGGCGGCGACCGCGTCCAGGAACGCGCCGCGGCCGCTCTCGCGCTCGGCGTGGATGGCGCGGGCGACGACGTCGCGCGGGGCCAGTTCGCGGGCCGGGTGGTAGTTCGCCATGAACGCCACGCCGTCGACGTTTCGAAGGATGGCCCCCTCGCCGCGCAGGGCCTCGGTCGCCAGCGGGGCGGGATCGCGGCCGATGTCGATGGCCGTGGGGTGGAACTGCACGAACTCCGGATCGGCGATGGTCGCGCCGGCCAGGGCGGCCAGGCCCAGGCCCTCGCCGCGCACTTCCTTGGGCGTGGTGGTGACGGCGTAGAGACCGCCAATGCCGCCGGTGGCCAGGATCACGCTGGGGCTGCGGATCTCGACCAACGCGCCGTCGATCTCGGCCAGGACGCCGACCACGCGGCCGGTCGCGTCCTGCAGCAGGCGGCGGGCGCGGGCGTTCTCGCGGACCTCGATGGTCGGCGCGGCGCGGACGGCGGCGATGACGGCCGCCATGATCGCCGCGCCAGCCCCGTCGCCGCCGACCCTCGCGACGCGGGCCTTGGCGTGGGCGGCCTCGAGGCTGAGGACGAACTCACCACCCGTCTTGCGGTCGAACGGCGCGTCCAGGGCGGCCAGGTCGCGGACGGCCTGCGGGCCTTCGCGGGTCAACAGCGCGACGGCCTTCGGATCGCAGAGGCCCGCGCCGGCGGCGATGGTGTCGGCCGCGTGCAGTTCCGGCGTGTCGTCAGCGGCCAGCGCCGCCGCCATGCCGCCCTGCGCCCAGGCGCTGGAGCAACCGGTGGCCAGCGGCGTCGGCGACAGCACCAGCGCCTTGTGCGCGGCGAGCGCGGCCGAGAGACCGGCCAGGCCGGCCCCGAGGATGACGGGGCCGTCGAAGTCTACGCGATACTGGGTCAACGAAGCGGCTCCTTTCGGGGGCCGGCTTCCTCGTGCTTCGACAGGCTCAGCATGAGGAAACCTACTGCGACTCTCATTCCCTCATCCTGAGCTTGTCCCCCGGGATCGGTCGAAGACCGACCCGAGGATAAACTTCGGACGAGGGCCGCACTGCGTTCAGATCAGCTCGACATTCACGTGATGCCGCGCCTTCACCAGGTCGTACCGAGCCGGAACCGCCGGCGGCGGCAGGTCGACCATGCGCTGCACGGCCAGGCGCGCGCGCTCGAGGATATCGGCGTCGACCGTCACCTCGAACTGCTCGTAGACCAGGGCGTCGTGGATGTTCTGCAGGGTGATCCGCTTCATGTGCGGGCACATGTTGCAGGGGCCGATGAACTGGGTCGCCGGGCTCTCGGCCTGGACGTTGCTGGCCATCGAGCACTCGGTGATCAGCACCACCTGCGCGGGCTTCCGCTGGGCGACATAGTCGTTCATCGCGGCGGTCGAGCCGGCGAAGTCGGCGGCTTCCAGGATCTCGGCCGGGCACTCGGGGTGGGCCAGGACTTCCGCGCCCGGCCAGGCCGCGCGCATGTCGGCGATGTCGCTGGCGGTGAAGCGCTTGTGCACCTCGCAGTGACCGGCCCAGGCGATGATCTTGACGTCCGTCTGGCGCGCGACGTTGCGGGCCAGATATTCGTCGGGGATCAGGATGACCTTGTCGACGCCCCATTCCCTGGCGGCCCACTCGACCACCTGCACGGCGTTGGCGCTGGTGCAGCAGATGTCGGTCTCGGCCTTCACATCGGCGGTGGTGTTGACATAGGTGACCACCGGAATGCCCGGATAGCGCTGCTTGATCAGCCGCACGTCGGCGCCGGTGATCGAGCTGGCCAGGCTGCAGCCGGCCTTGAGGTCCGGGATGAGGATCTTCTTCTCAGGGCTCAGGACCTTGCTGGTCTCGGCCATGAAGTGCACGCCGGCCTGGACGATGATCGCCGCATCGCTCTTGGCGGCTTCCTTGGCCAGGGCCAGGCTGTCGCCCACGAAGTCGCCCACGCCGTGGAAGATGTCCGGCGTCATGTAGTTATGGGCCAGGATGGCGGCGTTCTTCTCGCGCTTGATCCGGTTGATCTGCGCGATCAGCGGGGCCTGCGTGCGCCACTCCATCGGGGTGACGTGATGCTTGACCTTGTCCCAGATCCCGGCGGTCTCCGCCTCGACCTGGGCGGTGAACTCGAGCGGGGCGGCGAAGCCGTCGGCCATTTGAATCTCCGTTATGCTCAAAGTGAGCATTTCCAGGGCCTCAAAAAACGCCGGAGCTTTGCGGAACGTTCCGTTCGCGGACCGGCGTCAGGGTTATGCTGAAAGTGAGCATAACCGTCCCGTCACATATAGACCCTGCAGAGCCGTTTGCAAACCCGGACGGTGAGAAACCTTTTCGCGCGAGGCCGAGGTCAGGCGCGCGGCTGGATCCGGGTCGCGATGGCGCGGCGCAGGGTCCGCGACAGCGCCTCCACCGAATAGGGCTTCTGGATCAGCTCGAAGCCGTGGTCGCCGTTCTCGGCCAGCACGTGGCTGTAGCCGCTGGTCAGCACGATCGGCAGCTCGGGATAGGCCTCGCGGATGGCGCGGGCCAGCTCGACGCCGTTCATGCCGGGCATGATGACGTCGGAGAACACGACGTCGAAGGCGGTGGGATCCGTGGCCAGCAGGGCCAGGGCCTCGTTGGCCGAGGCAGCCCAGACGGTCTTGTAGCCCAGGTCGTGCAGCATCTCTGTCGAGAACTCGCCGACTTGCCTGTTGTCCTCGACCACCAGGATGCAGCGCCCGTGGACGCTGACGGCCGGCGGGGGCGTCGGCTCGACGGTCTTGGGCTTGACGGTCGGCGCGGCGGCCTGCGGCAGGAAGAGGGTGAAGGTCGAGCCGACGCCGACGGTGCTGGCCACCTGGATCTCGCCGCCCGACTGCTTTGAGAAGCCGAACGCCTGGCTGAGCCCCAGACCGGTGCCCTTGCCGACTTCCTTGGTCGTGTAGAAGGGCTCGAAGATGCTGTCGATGCGATCGGCCGGGATGCCGCCGCCGGTGTCGACGACCGTGATGGCGATGAACGCGCCCGGGCGCGGCGGATGTGTGCGGATGGCCGGGATGCGAGAGACGGTGTCGACCCGGAAGGTCAGCCGGCCTTCGCCGTTCATCGCGTCGCGGGCGTTGACCGCCATGTTGATCAGGGCGGTCTCGAACTGGCCGATATCGGCGATGGCGAAGCAGGCCGGGTGGCAAAGCTCCAGCCGGATGTCGACCAGCCCGCCCACCAGCGGCCGGATCAGGGCCGAGACGATCTCCACCTGCCTGCCGACGTCGAACACCTCCGGGATCAGGGGCTGGCGCCGGGCGAAGGCCAGCAGCTGGCTGGTCAGCTTGGCGGCGCGGTCGACGGTGTCGGAAATGGCGTCGATATAGCGGCGGCGGCGCTCCTCGGGCAGGTCCTGCCGGCGCAGCAGGTCGGTCGACGAGCGGATGATGGTCATCAGGTTGTTGAAGTCGTGGGCCAGGCCGCCGGTCAGCTGTCCCACGGCCTCCATCTTCTGCGATTGCCGCAGCTGGTCCTGGGCCTGGAGCAGCGTCTTCAACGCGTCCTTCTCGGCGGTGATGTCGCGCGAGGTCGAATACAGCTTGCCGTTCTCCGGCACCGCCACCCACGACAGCCAGTGATAGAGGCCGGCCTTGTTGCGATAGCGGTTCTCGAAGTTCAGGACCGGATCGCCGCGCCGCACCTGGGCGAAGGCGTTTTCGCTGGCGCCCAGGTCGTCCGGGTGCAGGAAGTCGACGAAGTGCCGGCCAGTCATCTCCTCGGCCGTCCAGCCCAGGGTCGCGGCCCAGGCCGGATTGACCCGCGCGAACCGGCCATCGTCCAGGCCGATCACCGACAGCAGCAGCGGACTGACGTTCCAGGTGGTGCCGCGCTCGGACGAGCGCTCGATCACCTGGCTCTCGAGATCGGCGTTCAGTCGCCGAAGCTCGTTCTCGGCCTGGCGACGGGCGGTGATGTCGAAGGTGACGCCCGGAAAGTGCTGGGGCCGGCCGGCGGCGTCGAACACGCAGCGGCCTTCGGCGACCACCCACTGGACCGTCTGGTCGGGCTGCAGCAGGCGATACTCGGCGCTGAAGGTCTCGCCGGTCTCGAGGGCGGCGGCGATCTGCGTCTGGACCTCCGGCAAGTCGTCGGGGTGGATGCGGGCGAAGAACTCCGCGATCGGCGCGCCGGCCGAGGCCTTGGCGGGATCGACGCCGTAGAGCTGGGCGAAGCGCGCGTCGGCCACCACGCGGTCGGCTGGAATGTTCCCAGTCCCAGGTCCCGATGCCCCGGCCCGCGGACAGGGCCAGTTGCAGGCGCAGCTCGCTTTCCTCCAGCGTGACGGAAGGGTTCGGCGCGTCCTGCGGATCGTGAGGCGGCGCCTGAGACATCTTTTTGGAGTTTCCAGCCCTTGTTCGGCGACGCCAGGGCCCCGCGATGTTCCAGCGGATTTGAACGCGGCTGTCAGGCTAGGGTTTCCTCCGAGGCGCGTCCAGCCGGGCGCCGTTCGGGTTGTCCCCAAAAGAAAGCCCCGGAGCTTGCGCTCCGGGGCAGGAAAGGGTCCGGCCGGGATAGGATCGGCCAGACGGGGAGGAAACCTCGCCGCTTACTTCAGCTTGGCGCTGATCGAGACGCCGACGATGCGGGGCTCGTTGTAGACGGCGGCCATGTAGTTCTCGATCACACCCTTGAGGTTCTTCTCATTGGTGATGTTGCGACCGAACAGGGCGATCTCGTAGCCCTGGGCCATGTTCTCGTAGCCCAGCTTCACGCCGCCCTCGAAGTTGCCCTTCGAGTAGAATTCCTTGGTCTTGTAGAGGACGTAGTTCGTGTAGCCCTGGACGTTCCAGTCCGTGGCGGCGAACACGCGACCGTCATTGCCGACCGGGATGTCGTAGCGGGCGGTGAAGTTCAGGTTGTACTTCGGAGCGTTCGGCAGCGGCTGGCCGTCGATCTGGGCGAAGGTGTTGGCGCCCACCTTGATCGTCGGGTTTTCGACGGTGCAGACCACCACGCCGTTCAGCGCGCAGACCTGCGCATAGACGCGCTTGTCCTTGATCTCACTGTGCAGGTAGCTGGCGCCGGCCGTCAGCAGCAGGTTGCGGACCGGGCGCCATTCCATGTCGGCTTCGACGCCGTAGGCCTGGGCCTTGTCGGCGTTGAACAGCACGCCGTTGCCGTTGCTGTCGTTGCCGTTCAGCTGGATGTCCTTGACCTCGTAGGTGAAGGCCGAGGCGTTCAGGCGCAGGGTGTTGTCGAGCAAGAAGCTCTTGAAGCCCACTTCATACGACTGGATCGTTTCCGAGTTGGCCGTGGTGAAGTCGGCGTTGAACACCGCCGAGCGACCCTGGATGGTCGGGCCGCGGAAGCCCTTGGCCGCGCGGGCGTACAGGCTGACGTCCGGGTTGACCTGGTAGTTGGCCGACAGGTCCCAGCTGACCTGCTCGTCGGCCATGCGGACATAGCGACGGCCGGTGTAGGTCGAGACGTTGGCGGCGTTGTTCGAGGTCTTCACCAGGACGGTCTTCTTGGCGTCGTAGGTGTCACGCAGGCCGCCCGTGATCGTCAGGGCGTCGGTCAGCTGGTAGCTGACCTGGCCGAACACCGCCCACGAAGTGTTCAGGTTGTTCAGGCGCACCCAGTTGTTGGGGTTGTAGCCGGCCGAGGTCGGCAGCAGGAAATAGCCGCGCTGATAGAAGTCGGTGGTGTCGCGCGAGTCGAAGTACAGGCCGCCGACCTGCCACTTCAGCTTGCCCTCGGTGTTGCTGGCCAGGCGGATTTCCTGGGTCAGCTGGTCGAGGTCGCGGACCTGGCCCATCGATTGGCCAAAGCCGTTCGGCACGCCGCCGACCGGGAAGTTGGCCGCCGCGCCGCCGTCGGTGTCGCCACGGCTGTAGCCGCTGGTCGACTCATAGGCGCTGATCGAGGTCAGGGTGACCGGGCCGAAGTCGTAGTCGACGTGGGCCGAGACGCCGTAGGTCTGGTAGGACTGCGGGTTGTTCATGGCCTCGTCGAGGGCGACGCTGTCGCGCGGCGCGTTCGACTTGTTGCTGCCCTTGGTCAGGGCCTGGCGCAGGAACAGGGTCGAGGTGCCGTCGTAGTCGCGGGCGTGGGCCGAGACCAGGACCGACAGCTTGTCGTTCGGCTTGGCCAGCACTTGCAGGCGGACGTCCTTCTCGTCGAAGCCGCCCATGGCGTTCTTCTGCGGCGTCTTGGTGCCGTCGGCGCTGACGCCGGCGAAGGTGTTGTCCACGTAGTCGTCGCGGTGCTGGTACAGCACCGAGGCGCGGAACATCAGGCCGTCGGCGATCGGGCCGCCGACGCCGCCGTCGAAGGTGGTCGTGCCGTAGGTGCCGTACGAGGCCGAGAAGCGGGCGTTGAAGTCTTCGCTCGGCTTGACGGTGTCGAACTTGACGATGCCGGCGGTGGTGTTGCGGCCGAACAGCGAGCCCTGCGGGCCGCGCAGCACTTCAACCTGCTGGATGTCGAACAGCGGGTTCGACTTCAGGACCACGTGCTCCAGCACGACGTCGTCATGGATGATCGACACCGGCTGCGAGGCGCCGAGGTAGAAGTCGATGTTGCCCAGGCCGCGGATGTAGAAGCGCGGGAAGATGCGGCCCGTGGTGGTCTCGGCGTAGAAGCTGGGGACCTTGCCCGACAGGGCCAGGATGTCGCTGCCGTCGCTGTTGAACGCGCGCAGCTGGTCGCCGGCCACGGCGGCCACCGACAGCGGCACCTTCTGCAGGTTTTCCGAGCGGCGCTCGGCGGTGACGACGATCTCGTCCAGGGCCGTCGAGGCCGCGTCGGCCGGAGCGGCTTGCTGGGCGTGGGCGGCGCCGGCGATCAGCGTCGCGGCGGCTGCGCCCAGCAGCAGGGCGAGCTTGGAGGATTGGGTAGTGCGCATGGTGTTGAGAGACCCCTCGTTCGCGGCCTTTGTGGCCGTCTAGGACGCGCCGGCGGCGAGGGAGATGACCTCCCCGCGCCGAGCGCTCCGGCGCTATAGAGCGGAATCGATGTCGGTTCAGTGAAAGATTACTTACTTTCGACGGGGTGTGGCTTTGGCGCCATGGGGGCGGCGCGTCCGAGCGCCGCAATTCTGATCACGGCCCTGCCCAAAAAGCAGGGCGGGCGCCGCGCAATGGCGCAGCCGGGGCCTCAAAGACCGCGGTTACGTTCCCGCGATGGTGGTAGCTCTTGCGGATATTTCGCGACTGACGAACTGTTTCGACAGCGCAAACATCAAAAACCGCGCCTGTATTCGAACATCAAAACAAGAAAATTACGTCGCTGGGAAGCGCCCCGAAAAGAAACAACGCGCCTAGAGCGCTACGAGGGGCATGTATGACTAAGATTTCAAGGACCATTCTGCTTTCGGGGATCTCGACTCTTTCGATCGCCCTGGGGTGCGCCAACCTTGCCAACGCCGCCGGCCTGCAGGCCCAGGCGAGCGATACGACCACGACCGAGCTCGACTCCATCATCGTGGTCGGCACGCGCAGAACCGACCGCTCGGTCGTGGATTCGCCGTCGCCGATCGACGTCTTCGGCGGTGAAGAGCTGGCGCGCCAGCCGGCCGCCGACATGCTGGACGTGGTCAAGAACCTCGTCCCGTCGTTCTACGTCCCGCAGAACACCATCTCCGACGCCTCGACCTTCGTGCGCGCGCCGTCGCTGCGCGGCCTGGGCGCCGACCAGGTGCTCGTGATGATCAACGGCAAGCGCTACAACCGCTCGGCCCTGGTCCAGGTGGTGACGGGCGGCGACACCGCCCTGTCGCTGGGCGCGCAGGCCGTCGACCTGTCGATGATCCCGTCGATCGCGGTCAAGAACCTGCAGATCCTGCGCGACGGCGCGACGGCCCAATACGGCTCCGACGCCATCGGCGGCGTCATCAACTACGGCCTGCGCGACAGCAACAGCGGCTTCGAGGCTCAGGCGCGCTACGGCCAGACCTATAGCGGCGACGGCAAGAGCTATCAGTTCGCCGCCAACGCCGGCTTCAAGCTGTTCGACGCGGGCTTCGTCAACGTGTCGGGCGAGTATTTCGACGACGGCGAAACCAGCCGCGGCGCCACCCGGCCCATCGCGGCCGTCTTCGCGGCGACCAACCCCACCCTGGCGACGAAGCTGCCCAACTATCCGGGCCCGGCGCAGATCTGGGGCTCGTCGCCGACCAATGGCTACAAGGTGTTCGTCAACGCCGGCTATGACGTCAACCCCAACACCCACCTCTATCTGACCGCCAATGTCGGGCATCGCGAAGCCGACCAGAGCTTCAACTATCGCTCGCCGATCTCGGCCCCGACGCCGCTGGCGGTCGACAATGGCACGGGCACGGCCGCCACGGGTTCGCCGGGGCGCAACGGCTCCTTCGCACCGATCTATCTGACGCCCTGTCCGGTCGGCAACGCCAGCTGCCCCGCGGGCGGCTTCGTCAAGAACACCAACACCTTCAGCTTCACGTCGGTCTATCCGGCCGGCTTCACCCCGCGCTTCCAGGGCGTGGTCGAGCAGTTCTACGGCACGGCGGGCGCCCGGGGGACGGCCGACAGCGGCCTGACCTACGACCTCTCGGCCACCGTGGCCAAGAACTCGCTGGACCTGGCGATGACCAAGTCGCTGAACGCCTCGTTCGGCCCGACCAGCCAGACGGAGTTCAAGTTCGGCAAGCTGATCCAGCGCGAAACCAACCTGAACCTCGACCTGACCTATCCAATCGAGGTCGGCTTCGCGAGCCCGATCACCCTGTCGGGCGGCGCGGAGTTCCGGCACGAGGAGTATGAGGCGACCGCCGGCGACCTGCAGTCCTACGCCGCCGGCCCCTACGCCGTGCAGCCGCTGTACGTGCAGGTCTCGCCCGGCGTCTACACGCGCTCGATCGTGAACGGCAGCCCCGAGACGGCGTCGCAGTCGCCCGGCGCCAGCGGCTATGGCGGCACCAGCCCGGCCTCGGCCAAGACGTCGACCCAGAGCAACTACGGCGTCTATGTCGGCGCCGAGACCGACATCACCGAGGCCTTCACGGTCGGCGTCGCCGGACGCTACGAGGACTATGACACCTTCGGCGGCACCTTCGTGGGCAAGGCCAACGCCCTCTATCGGGTGTCGGACATGTTCTCGGTGCGCGGCACCGTGGGCACCGGCTTCCACGCGCCGTCGCCCGGCCAGAGCAATACCGAGATCCTGACGACGGCCTTCGCCCCCGGCGGCGAGCAGGTCCAGACCGGCACCTATCCGGTGACCAGCGCCATCGCCAAGTACTTCGGCGCCAAGACCCTGACGCCTGAGAAGTCCACCAACTACGGCGTCGGGTTCGTCTTCAAGCCGATCGACAACTTCACCCTCACGGTCGACGGCTACATGATCAAGGTGAAGGACCGCATCAGCATCACGAGCACGTTCGATGTCGTTGCGGCCGACATCGTGGCCCAGCCCGCGCTGGCCGCGGTCGGCGTCGGCGGCGCGGTGGCCTATTTCACCAACGGCTTCGACACCAAAACCAAGGGCGTCGACGCCGTCGCCAGCTATCGCACAGAGCTGGCGGGCAACCCGCTGAACTTCACGCTGGCCTACAGCTACAACAAGAGCACGGTCACCAAGTCCGACCCGGTCGCCATCGGCGCCGACCGGATCTACGACATCGAGAACATCACGCCGAAACACCGCGCCAACGCCTCGGCCAGCTACGAGGTCGGCGGTTTCCTGGTCAATGTTCGCGGCAACTACTACAGCAGCTGGAGCACCAACCAGGACTATCCGGGCCAGACGTTCGGCTCGAAGGTCACGGCCGACCTCGACGTGAGCTACACGCTCGCCGAAAAGTACACCCTGACCGTCGGCGCCAATAACCTGTTCGACGCCTATCCGGACAAGCTCAAGCCGACCACGGCCAACCCGATCTACGCCCTGACCGGCAGCACCGCGGATGGTCAGATCTATCCGCGCTCGGGCGGTCCGTTCGGCATGAACGGCGGCTTCTGGTACGCGCGCCTGAAGGTGAAGTACTAGAGCTCTCTGCGACCTGAAAAGAGCGCCGCCCGGTTCATCCCCGGGCGGCGTTTTCGCGTGTCGGGCGGGGCGCCTAGCCCACATCCTCCGTCGTCGACTCCGCCGGCTGGCTGCCGCTGAAGGTCTCGCCGGAGCGCTCCCACCAGTAGGGCTGGCGCGTGCGCTTGCCCGTGCCGACCTCGTTCAAGGTCGCCGGGTCGTACATCCGGCCGCCCAGCATCACGCGGTTGATCTTGTCGCTGTTGCGGATGTCGACCGTGGGGTCGGCGTCCAGGACCAGGAGGTCGGCCAGCTTGCCGGCTTCCAGCGAGCCGACGTCCTTGGCGTAGCCGAGCGACCGCGCCGAGGCGATGGTGCCGGCGGCCAGGGCCTCGACCGGGGTCCAGCCGCCGCGGACGAACGACCACAGCTCCCAGTGGGGACCCAGGCCCGCCTGCTGGCCGTGGGCGCCGATGGCCACCTGCACGCCGCGATCGGCCAGCTTCTTGGCCTCGCGGGCGGTGATGCCGTCGACATAGTCCTCTTCCGGCGCGGCGGCGCGGCGGACGTTGCGAGCCGCGAGCAGAGCGGGAGGCGCGTGCTTGGACAGCAGCGGGTGCTTCCAGACGTCCATGTGCTGGCGCCAGTAGGGATCGCCGGCGAGGCCGCCATAGGCCACGACCAGGGTCGGGGTGTAGTTGGTCTTGGTCTGCGACCACAGCGACACGACGTCGTCGTAGAAATTCTCGACCGGCAGGTTGTGCTCCAGCGTCGAGTTGCCGTCCTGCACCAGGCTGATGTCCATGCTGTAGAGCGAACCGCCCTCCGGCACGACTTCCATCCCCTCCTTCTGGGCGGCGATCACCACCATCTGGCGCTGCTCACGGCGGGGCTGGTTGTAGTTCTTGACGCTGTGAGCGCCCTGCGACTTCAGCCGGCGGACATGGGCCAGCGCGTCGTCCAGGCTGTTGATCTCGGCATAGACCTCCGGCGACTTGGCCCCGTAGATGATCTCGCCCGTCGAGAAGGTGCGCGGGGCCAGGATCTTGCCGGCCCGCTGCATCTCGCCGGCCACGAAGATCTCGGCGGCGCGGGCCGACGGGTCGTGGATCGTGGTCGTGCCCATGGCGAGGTTGGCCATCGACGACCAGTTCTGCTGCGGGACCAGGTCGTCCTCGCCCTGCTGGCCGTGGGCGTGGGCGTCGACCAGGCCGGGGATGATGGTCTTGCCGGCCACGTCGATCAGCTTGGCGTTGGCGGGAATGACCGCGCTGGCCTTGGGACCGACCGAGACGATGCGGTCGCCGTTGATGACGATGACGCCGTCGTCGATGATGCCGCCGGCCTTGTCGGCCATCGTCACGATGCGCGCGCCGGTCAGGGCGATGACGCCGGTCGGCTTGTCGGCCGCGACCTCCATCGACAGCGACAGGCCCGTGGCGATCGGCTTGAACTTGCCAGAATCCTTGGGGGCGTCAGCGGCGGCCGGGGCGTTGGCGTACAGCGCCTCGGTGTTGGCCGTGAACAGGGTCGGGCCCATGCTCCAGTGGATCTGGGCGCCGCCGTTCGACCAGTTGATGAAGTCCGCGCCCTCGGCGCTGACCCGGGTGACGGGCAGGGGGCCGCCCTTCTGGTCGACCGAGACGTCCTGCGTGCCCGGCAGCAGCGGCATGACGAAGGCTTCGTAGTTCTGGCGGAAGGCCACGTTCTGGCCGTCCGGCGCGACCTGGTAGTCATTGACCAGCTCGCCGCTGGCGTGGACGTGCTTGGCCTCGCCCGAGAGGTTGGTGCTGACCAGCTGGCGCTTGCCCTTCTCGGACATCACCATGAACACGCGGTCGTTGCTGGCGCCGAACTGCGGCTCGGACCCGTCGCGGGAGATCCGCACCGGGGTCCCGCCGCTGGTCGCCACGCGATAGACGCCGGCGTCCTGCGACCAGCGGGTCGAGGTCAGGCCGCCGCTGCGGCGCTGTTCGTAGACGATGGTTTTGCCGTCGGGCGAGAACTGCGGGACGCCGAAGTGGCCCGGCTGGCTCATCACGTCCTTGGCCGCGCCGCCGGCCGCCGAGACGGTGCGGATGTGGCCCAGGCCCGCATCGGTCCAGCCGACGAAGACGATGGTCTTGCCGTCGCGCGACCAGGCGGGGAACAGCTCGAACTCGGCCTCGTCGCTGGTCACCAGGCGACGCGCGTTGCCGCCGGCCGTCGGCTTGGTCCACAGCTTGCCCAGGGTCTCGAACACCACGGTCTTGCCGTCCGGCGAGACGCTGGCCCAGCGGGGCATCTTGGTCTGGAACTTGTCGGGGGCGATCTCGACCGTCGGGTGGATGGCGTCGATCACCACGCGGGTGTCGTTGACCTTGAACGGGATGACGCTGTTGGCGCCGTCGGCTACCGCCACGCGGCGGATCTTGCCGCCGGCCCAGAACACCACGCTGGCGCCGTCCGGCGTCCAGGCCATGTTCGGATAGACGCCGGTGACCGCCCAGGTCTCCTGCACGTCCTGGTCCAGGGCGTCGTAGATCTTCTTCTCCTCGCCCGAGGCCAGGTCCTTCACATAGAGCTTGGACTTGGCGCGCTCGCGGCGGACGAAAGCGATCTTCTTGCCGTCCGGAGACGGGGTCGGGCGCACCGAGCCGCCCACGCCCGAGACAGCGGTGGTCACCTCGCCGGTCTCCAGCTCATAGCGCTCGATGTCGAAGAGATCGGTGTTGGAGTCCTGGGCGTATTCGAAGATCGGGCCCGAGGTGATGTTGCGGACGTAGAAGATGCTCTTGCCGTCGGCGGCGTAGATCGGCTCGCCCAGCTCTTTCTGCAGCACCTCGCTGGCGCGCTTGACCAGCGGCACGCCGCCGCCGCCCGAGACGTGGTAGATCCACACCTCGCCGGTGCCCAGCGAGCGGCCAGTGGTGAAGTGCTTCTTGGCGACGATGAAGCGGCCGTCCGGGCTCCAGCTGGGCTGGTTCAGGAGGCGGAAGTCTTCCTTGGTGACGGCGCGCTTGTCGCTGCCGTCCAGGTTCATCACCCAGATGTTGTCGCCGCCGCCGCGGTCCGAGGTGAATGCGATGCGCTTGCCATCGGGCGAGAAGCGCGGCTGGTGGTCGTAGGCCAGGCCCTCGGCGATCCGGGTCGGCGTCCCGCCGGCGATCGGCATGGTGTAGATGTCGCCCAAGAGGTCGAAGGCGATCAGCTTGCCGTCGCGCGAGACGTCGACGTTCATCCAGGTGCCGTTGTCGACCGAGATCTTGACCTCGCGGGTGGCGACGCCCGGCGGGGCGTTCACATCCCACTTCGCGGGCTTGTCGCTCTTGGCGGCCGCATCGGCGGCGGGCGCCGGCGGCGCGGTCTGCGCCAGGGCCGAGCCCGACATCAACAACAAGGCGGCCAGCGCCGTCAGCCGACGATCCATTCGATACCCCTCCAGCGCAACTTCAAGAGCGCGGGACGGGACCCTATGGGGGAAGTTGCGCCGAGTCACGGCCAGGCTTGGAAGGTTTTTGCGGGGGCGCGGCCGAAACGAAAAAGGCCCGCGACACCGGAGCGTCGCGGGCCTTCATCGGCTTGCTAGGAGACTAGAACTCGTAGCGCAGCGACACCTGCATGTACCAGAGCGACAGGCCCGTGTTGCGGGTCTTGGTCACCGAGGTCGGGACGCTGGAGTAGCGGTAGCGGGCGCAGCTGGCGTCGCTCGTCGACGCCAGGGCGCCGGTCGAGGTCAGGCAGTCCACGCGGGCCAGGGTGTTGATGTCGCCATATTCCGACACCAGACCCCAGTCGCGGTTGATCAGGTTCAGCAGGTTGCGGACGTCGACCTGGAGCTTCAGCTTGTGGCCGTTGATCAGCGTCGGCAGCTCCTGGCTGAACTGGGCGTCCAGACGGTTCACCGGGGCGTTGGTGTTGGTGTTCTTCTGCACCAGGCCGGTCGGCAGGTTGAACTGCGTCACGTACTTCTTGAACAGGGCCAGGTCGCCCGGGGTGGCGAAGCTGACCAGACCGTAGTCCAGGCCGCTGGCGCCGCCGTTGCCGCTGAGATCCGGCACGTACAGCATCTGGGCGGTGCGGTTGACGCCGAACACCTGGCTGCGGCCCGACTGGCGGTCCTGCATGTAGAAGCCGAACGGACGGCCGTCCTGGCGCTCGGCGAAGAGCGTCACGCGGGTCTCGTTGTCGCCGAAGAACTTCTTGCGATAGCTGAACTCGGCCTTGTAGCGGTTCTTGATCTCGTAGACCGAGCGGCCGAGGTAGTCACGGTTGGGGTCCATGCCGGCGGCGACGCCGCCGTACAGCGAGCCCGCCGTGGTGCCGAAGAACAGGCCGGCGTTGATGTCGTTCATGTTCTGGCGGGCATAGCCCAGCGAGAAGTCGCCACCCCAGTCGAAGCGCTTGGAGATCTGGGCCGAGGCGGTCCAGCTCTCGCCCTTGTCGGCGTTGCTGACGATGACGTCGCGGTTCGAGCCGAGGTTGGTCGAGCTCTTGCCGGGCGTCGTGGCGGCCAGGCCGTCATAGCGGATGCGGCCGTCCGGCAGGAACTGCTGCACGCCGTTGACCACCAGCGGCTGGGCGCGGCTGTCGTAGTAGGTGATCTCGTTCTGCGCCTGGGTGGCGATGTAGTTGACCGTGGCCGTCCAGCCCTCGGTCCACTTGCCCGAACCGCGCCACTCGCCCGACAGGTACAGCTTCCACTGCCCCGGCATCTCGAAGGTCGGCGACATGGCGATCACTTCGCTGAGCGGCGGGATGGTCGGCGAACCCGACAGCGTGCCTTGCTGCAGCTGCTGGACGATCGTCGGGACGGCCAGGCCGAACTTCGGATCGGTGTTCAGACCGTCCAGCGCGGCCGAGCCGATCGCCTGGGTGAAGCCGGGCGTGCCGCCGGTTTCGGTGAAGGCGCCGGTGGTGGTGCGCTGGATCGTGACCTGCGAGGTCGCATAGCCGGTGTTGTAGAACGCGATGCCGGTCAGCACGTCCGGCGAGCCGCCGGCGAACAGGCCAAAGCCGCCGGTGAAGCGCAGGCTGTCGCTGGGCTTCCAGTCGACCGAGACGCGCGGCATCAGCACATGCAGGCCGTCGATGGTCTTCTGGTTGGTGTAGCCGTTACGGGCGGTGAAGTTCGGGTTCAGGATCGGGCGATCGGGCTCGTCGTACCAGTCGAAGCGGACGCCTGCGGTGACCTGCAGGTTGTCGGTGATGTCCAGGGTGTCCTGGGCGAAGGTCGAATAGGTCCAGTAGGTGCTGTTGAACGCTGCATCGTTCGGATTGCCGGTGACGGCGTTCTGATAGATCAGCTGGCTGGCGCGACCGGCCTGATAGTCGGCGATCGAGTCGAAATAGTACTGGCCGCGCGAGTTGGGCACGAAGACGTCGAACACGTCGGCCTTGCGGGCCTGGGCGCCGAACTTGAAGCGGTTGTCGCCCAGACTGTACTCGCCCACCGCCTGGTAGCGGGTTTCCTGTTCGGCCAGGGCGTTGGCGTGGCGGAACTGGTCGGGGCCGAAATAGACCTGCGAGAAGCCGGCGGCGCAGCTGGTCAGGGTGGCGTCAGAGGTCCCGGCGGTGCAGACGCGCACGTCCGAGAAGTTCTGGCCGCCCGGAGGGTTCTGGCCGTTGCGATAGTCGCGATAGGTGGCCTTCAGCGTGGTCGACAGGTTGTCGGTCCAGTTGGAGTGGATCTCCAGCGTGGTCGCCTCGTCCTTGTTGGACTGCGTGTACCAGTGCGACGACAGGGCCGCGGTGGTGGCGCTGAGATCGGTGCGCTGGAGCGAGCTGCTCTCGGCGTTGCGATAGGTCAGGCTGGCGCGGTGCCGGTCGTTGATGTTCCAGTCGATCTTGGCCGAGTACTTCTTGTCGGTGACCGGCTGGGTCAGCGGAATGGCGCCCAGCGGATAGTCGCTGGCGTAGTTGTTGTTGTAGGTGTTGACGATCGAGTCGATCGTCGCCTGCGTCAGGCCGTTCGAGAAGATGTTGGCCGCGCCCGAACCCGGCGCGCCGAACTGGGTGGTGTCCAGCGTCTTGTAGGTCTCGTAGCTGACCGCGAAGAACAGGTGGTCCTTGATGATCGGACCCGACAGGAACCCGCCGTAGTTCTTCTGGCTGATGGTCTGCGGCACGCGGGTGTCGCTGTAGTGGCGGCCGACCATGCCTTCGTTCAGGTAGTTCACGAAGCCGACGCCGTGGAACTTGTTGCCGCCCGAGCGCAGCACCAGGTTCAGCGCGCCGCCGACGAAGTCGCCGTTCTCGACGTCGGTCGGGACCGCGGCGACCGAGAACTGCTCGACGGCGTCCAGGGTCACGGGACCGCGCGCGGTGCTCATGCCGCCCTGGGCCAGGCCGAAGTTGTCCTGCGCCGACACGCCGTCGACGGCCAGGCGGTTGAAGCGCGGGTTGGAGCCGGCGATCGAGATGCCGCCGCCGTTGGTGCCGGCCCGGCCGCCGGAGAGATCCTGGGCCACCAGGATGTCGCGGCGGGCGAAGTCGCGCGGGTCGCGGGTCACGGCGACGATCGCGTTCAGGTCATCGCGATTCAGGACGGTCTTGGGACCCTGGTCGTTGTTGGCGCGGCTTGCGGCCGAGACGACGATGGCCTCGACCTGGGCGCTGTCGCCCAGCTCGACGTCCAGGTCGGTGGTCTTGCCCAGGTTCAGGAAGAGGTCCGTATAGGTCTTGGATCCGCCATCGGGCGTCGAGACCGTTACCGTGTACGGACCACCGACCCGCAGGCCCCGCGCGTCGAACGCGCCGGTGGCGCCCGTCATCGTCATGGCGCGCGTGCCCGACGGCGTGTGCAGCACAGTGACGCTGGCGTTCGGTACGGCGACGCCGCCGTTCATCACCTGCCCGTGCAGGGCGGCGGTGGTTTCCTGAGCATAGGCCGCGCTCCCGGCCGCCAAGGTCAGGACGCTCAAGGCGGCCCCCGCCGCCAGACGTTTCATCAACATTCGATTTTCCCCTCGTTGCGGTTCCAACCCGCAGCAATGCCGCACATTGCTCCGTCTTTGAGACAGACTGATGTAGGGTATGCCGTTCTTGAAGCATGAAGGTCCGTACGCGTACGGTTGCCTGGGAAATGAACGCCGGTCGGCGAGCGACGCTCGCTCCTTAGGCGCAATGAAGTAACGCCTTACTTGTACTGGCCGCGGTTGCACCGGCAGCGCTTGCCCCGGTCGCGCGTTCGCCGCGAGTCGCGCGCCTCGCGACGCAAAGGAAGCCCGGTGTCGCCACCGGGCAGTTCAATAGGGAAATTCAAAGCAAAGAAGATGAGAGGCCACGCGCCTCTGATCCGAACGGAGCGCACAGCCTGGGCGTCCGTAAAGTTCCGCGTGCGCGTTGCTGGACGCAAACTCCGTCTTCGCTTCAACGCCAAGCGGTCAGCGCCTATTCGCTGGGCGCCAGGTCCGGCGCTAGTGCGGCCGCGCCTGGGCCAGGGCCTGGGCCAGGCTCTCCAGCGAGAACGGCTTGGAGAGGAACGGCCAGTCGCCCGCCCGGGCGCGGCCCTGGTCGCCGCCGGTGTAGCCCGAGCACAGCACCACCGGCAGGCCGGGGCGGTCGGCGGCGAGCTGCTCGGCCAGGTCCACGCCGCTCTTGCCGCCGGGCATGATCACGTCGCTCAGCACCAGCTGGATGCCCTCGTCCTGGGCCAGGCGCGTCAGGGCCTCGTCGACCCCGCCGGCCCGGACGACCGAGTGGCCAAGATCGTGCAGCATGGCGTCGACCAGTTCGGCGACCTGGGGATCGTCCTCGACCAGCAGCACGCGCGAGGGGACCTGGGCCTGGACGTGGTCGACGGCCGAGACGGTCTCCAGCTCGGGCGCGGCCTCGTCGATCGGCAGCAGCAGGGCCACGGTCGCGCCCTGGCCGGGCTTGCTCTCGATGTCGACCGAGCCGCCCGACTGCCGGGCGAAGCCGTAGACTTGGCTGAGGCCCAGCCCCGTGCCCTCGCCGGGCGCCTTGGTGGTGAAGAACGGCTCGACGGCGCGGGCGATGGTGGCGGCATCCATGCCCATGCCGGTGTCGCGCACGGCCACGCGCAGATAGCGGCCCGGCTCCAGCTCGCCCTGCTTCTTGCCGATGGTGACGGGGCGGCTCTCGATGGTCACCTCGCCGCCGGGCGGGGTGGCGTCGCGGGCGTTGACCACCAGGTTCAGCAGGGCCGCCTCGAACTGGCCGGCGTCGATGCGGGCCGCGCGCACGCCGGCGCCCAGACGCAGATTGAAGGTGTAGGCGTCGCCCAGGGCGCGTTTGAGCAGGCTCTCGCACTCGGCGATCAGGCGGTCGACGCGGCAGACCTCGGGCTTCAGCGGCTGGCGGCGGGCGAAGGCCAGCAGGTGCTGGGTCAGCTTCTCGCCGCGCTTGGCGGCGGCCAGGGCGGCGCTGACCATCCGTGTACGGCGACGGTCGTCCTCCGGGTGGCGCTCGACCACGTCCAGCGCGCCGATGATCACCGTCAGCAGGTTGTTGAAGTCGTGGGCCACCCCGCCGGTCAGCTGGCCGATGGCCTCCAGCTTCTGCGATTGCAGGAGGGCGGCCTGGGCCGCGTCGCGCTCGGCCACGGCTTCCTCGACGCGCTCTTCCAGCAGCTCGTTGACGCCGGTCAGCTTGGCCTCGGCCTGCTTGGCGTCGGTGGTGTCGAAGGCGATGCCGATGAAGCCGGTGAAGCCGCCGTCCGCTCCGAAGCGCGGCTGCGAGAACGACTTCAGCCAGCGCCACTCGCCGTCGGCCCGGCGATAGCGGCCCTCCAGGTGGAACGGCTTGCGCGAGGCCTCGCCTTGGACCTGGGCTTTCAGGATCGCCGGCAGGTCCTCGGGGAACAGCCGCGTGCGCCAGTCCATGGTCACCGCGCCGTCGTAGTCGAGGCCGACGAACTCGACATAGGCCTTGTTGACGAACTCGCGGATGCCGCCGGGGCGCGACACCCACATCAGGGCCGGGGCGCTGTCGGCCAGCATGCGAAAGCGCGCCTCGCTCTCGCGCACCGTCTCCTCGGCGCGGCGGCGGTTGGTGACGTCGAAGTTCAGGCCGATCATGCGGATCGGCTTGCCGTCCTCGTCGCGGATCACCTCGCCGCGGCCGTGCACCCAGCGCTCGCCCTGGCTGGTGTCGACCAGGCGGTACTCGACCTCGTAGTCCTCCTCGTCGCGCAGGGCCCGGCGCACGCGCTCGTTGGCCATCTCGCGGTCGTCGGGATGCACATAGCGGGGGATGTCGGGCAGGGTGACGGTCGCGCCCTCGGGTACGCCCATGTTCCGCCGCGCGCCGGGCGACAGATAGAGCTCGTGGGTGACCATGTCGTAGTCCCAAGGCCCGACCCCGGCGGCGGTCTGGGTGACGCGCAGGCGGGTCTCGGCCTCCTCGCGCTCCTCGCGGGCGCGGGCCAGGCTGCGCATCGCCCCGCGCAGGCCCTCGGCGGCGACCAGCACCATGACCGCGCAGAGCAGGAAGATGACCATGGTGGCCAGCTCGTCCTCGGTCAGCGGGACCTGGCCCTGGTCGCTCCACAACCACCAGCCGAACGCCGTGCCGGCCGCCATGGGAACCAGGCCCCAGCGCCAGCCGGCATAGAGGGTGACCAGCATGATGGGCGGGAAGAAGGGCTGGGTGGCGCCGACGCCGCCATGCAGGCCCAGCAGGGCGACTCGCATCAGCACGGCCATGGCCACGCCGATCAGCGCGGCGACGGCGCATCGCCATGCCGGTGGTGGAACCGGAGGGATGAGCCACGCGCTAACTAGAGCATGGATTCGACGGTGCTCGTCGGAAGCCAAGTTCGGGGCGTCTCTCTTCTCCACCTTCGCTCCCCGCAAAGATGTCTTGCGCAGAGCATGGACACGCTTACCTAGAGCACGCAACCGAGGAGATCAGTGATGGCCGACACCCTGAACACCGGACTGAGCGCCAACCAGCGATCCGACATCGCGGCTGCTCTCAACAAGGTGCTGGCCGACAGCTATGCGCTCTATCTGAAGACGCACGGTTATCACTGGAATGTTCGCGGTCCCAACTTCCAGTCGCTGCACGTCCTGCTCGAAGGTCAGTACCAGGAGGAGTGGGCGGCGCTGGACGATATCGCCGAACGCATTCGCGCTCTGGGCGAGCTGGCCCCGATGGGCTACGGCGCCTTCGGCAACCTCTCCAGCCTCAAGGACGGCAATCCCGAAAATGAGTGGGAGGCCATGCTGAAGGACCTTCTGGCCGACAATGAAACGGTCATCCGCACCCTGCGCGACAGCTTCCCGGTCGCCGACGACGCCGGCGACGAGGCCACGGCCGATCTCCTGACCCAGCGCCTGCAAGCTCACGAGAAGCACGCCTGGATGATCCGCTCGACCCTCGGTAGCAAGTAGCTGCCCGGGGGTAGGGTGGGGACCCTGACCGAGCGCCGGACCTGGAAGACCGCCGCGGCCGTGCTGGCCGTCGGCGGTCTTTCCGCGTGCGCGACCTATTACGTGCCCTCCGGTAGTGGTCGCGAGGGCGGCCTGATGCGGGTGACCGGCAGCTTCAGCGAACGCGGGTTGCGCCACTATGTCGCGGACTTCGACCCCGCCATGCTGGCCCTGGCCAAGCGCCACGACCCGCGTCCCAAGAAGGACTACTGGGGCCGCGTCGAGGGCTGGGAAGTCATCAATCTCAAGGACATACCGCGCCTGGGCGACCGGGCGCCGGACTTCGACGAAGCCCGCGTGATCAACGCCCTGCGGCCCGCGGTCCCCGAGGAGCTGGAATACGCCAAGCCCTTCGTCCTGACCGGCACGGCCGACGCCCGCGCCAAGGCGCTGAACTGCCTGACCCAGGCGGTCTATTACGAGGCCGGGTTCGAGCCGGGCGAGGGCCAGATGGCCGTGGCCCAGACGGTGATCAACCGCATGCGCCACCCAGGCTATCCGAAGTCGATCTGCGGCGTGATCTATGAGGGCGCGGCGCGGGCGACGGGCTGCCAGTTCAGCTTCGCCTGCGACGGCTCGCTGGCCCGCGTGCCGCCGCCGGCCCTGTGGGCCAACGCCCAGGCCGTGGCCAAGCGGGCGCTGGGCGGCTTCGTGTTCAAGCCGGTGGGCGTGGCCACGCACTACCACGCCGATTACGTCTCGCCGTACTGGGCCCCGACCCTGGTCAAGCTCAAGCAGTTCGGTCAGCACATCTTCTATCGCTGGACCGGCCCGGCCGGACGGCTGGCGGCCTTCACCGGCCGCTATTCCGGCAACGAGACGGTCTCGGCCGATATCCTGATGGCCGCCGACCCGCGCACGCTGGAAGCCGCGCCGCCCGAGGTGCTGGCCGCCCAGAATGCGCCGGCCTCGCCGGTGGCGACCGGGGCGATGGCGCAGATGCTGGGCGTCGACCACTTGGTGCTGCCCGACGCCAAGCTGGTGGCCGTGCCGGACGAGAACTCGCCGACCGGCGAGCGCTTCACGATGCAGGGGACGGTGGCCGGGCGACGGATCCCGACGGCGGACGAGATCGCGCGGATCAACAAGGCGCTGGAACAGGTGAGCGAGCCTGCGCCGCCGGCCGTGGAAGCGCCGCCCCCACCACCGCCGCCCCCGCCGCCGAAACCGAAGTCGCGGCCGCCGAGCTTGCTGAACCCGTTGAATAACTGAGGGAAAGCTAGAAATCTGCTCCCCCGCTGGGGGAGCTGTCGGCGA